>Ga0193744_1000078_pt1 | contig 38364 bp, 59 predicted proteins | sample L1a1metaG_FD_143056 | JGI IMG/M metagenome (GOLD analysis project Ga0193744, IMG submission 143056) | Soil microbial communities from a riparian zone of the East river system, Colorado, United States - L1a1 | ecosystem: Environmental > Terrestrial > Soil > Riparian zone | place: USA: East River...
CTTTTGCTGGTGCAGTATCCACCATTAGCAACGACTAGTGTACCCCCCAAAGTCAAAGTGGATACTGCACCAGCAAAAGTTAACCCTGTGGTTCCACCAACTATGTTCCAGTTTCCTGCTGTGGGGGATAATGCCCCACCACTGTTACCCGTGATTGTCTTGCCAACGGTTGCGCCACCAGTAACAGCAAGAGAGAGGGAGTTAGCTCCAACGACAAATGTAATGGAATTATCAGGAGATGTAAGTGAGGCAAATGCTGGATTAGCACCTCCAGCCCCTAAAAGAACCTGACCATCATTACCCACTGGAGCTGCAACAAATGCTCCTGCCCCTTGAGCGATGAGGACTCCATGATTGGTTAATCCTGAAAGAGTTCCGATGGATGCAAATGAGGATTGGGAGGTGAGACCTGTCCCTATTAAAGTCTTGCCTGCTGCTGCTGTTCCTACGTTTGCCATTTATTTTCCTTTATCAGAATATTTCATATGAACTTCCATTCATGAGCATGTCCAATGAATCGTATGGATCAGATAGAGTCTGAGAGGCTGCTCCATCTATCAATACGGCCCCACCAACAGTTGTCACTGTTACATTGCTAGCAGAAGCATTTCCTGTCCTATCTTTCACGACAAACTCTCTATACTGAGTTGGAGCATTGGGAAGGAGAATCGTAATCACGCCAGTAGAAGTATCACACGATATGAAATAATCCGTTGGAAGAACTGTATATGGTGACATGGCATTTGTCACATTGATATATCCAGTAAGTACTTGAGATATGGTTGCGACTAGATTGTTACTTCCTGGTGCTTGGGCTGACCACGTTATCCCTGGCTGGTCAATGAGATTGAGGATATTGAGTGCAGGGATTGCATCCCCACCAGTCTGAGTATGGAAGACTGTAGGCACGCTTGGAGGAGGGGGTCCACTGGCACTATCAATGAAAAACTGACTCATCTCATTCTCCTAGCGAAAGCCGATTATATAGAGATTTCCTACGCCTGCCGTACCTTTACCAAAAAGAATTTGCCCTTTCCTGCCACCTAATGTCCCTGCTCCATAAGCAGAATTATCAGCATGGTTGGTTTGCAAATCGATAATGATTGTTGCTCCACCAGGGAAAAAGTCATGATCCGTCACACCATCATAGCTAATGTCAATACCTAAAGTACCGTCGTTGTAAATTTTGAGTATTTTGATGTCATCAGCAAAGCCAGAACCATTCAGTGTCTGATATGAAGCTGTTAGGGACGCAGTATTGAAAACTGCTCTAGGTATACATTGAAACGAACTTAGATCAGCACCCATATCATTTCTTCCTTAATTTCCCAAGTGTTTCAGCAAGATTGGCTTGCTTACCAACCTTCCCACCAATCTTCTCGGCTTTCTTGATCTTTGACATGCCTATCTTCTTATCCGAAGGAATACCGAGGGACTTATGAAGTCCCCCTTTTTTGACAGCAGCCGCTATCCAGTTACCCTTCGACTTTTTCTTCACACTTGCTCTCGTCTTCTTTCTTTTTCGCATCATCAAGAAGTTTTTGTACATTCTTTTGTACTAGCGAAAGAACATCAGACACTTCAGCGAGTGGGGAATCGTTCTCACAGATAAACTGATAGACCCGTTCACCGATTTTTACGTCAAAAGATGCTTTTGCTTTAAACATTCACATTCCCTTTATATTTCTAGTTCATTATCTAGTCTAAGACCCAAAATACGAATGTAATATTTGCTGTAGTTGTGGTCAATCCTGTTCCGTTCATTACTGTTATGTTGAATGTTCCAGCTCCTGGTGTGACTGCCTGAATAACCGGTCCAGAACCAGTTGTCGCTCCATACATAGATACCATGATATGTGATCCAGCAGAGACTACTGTATTTGTGATTGTAAATACTTGGGTAGCTGCTGCAGCGATAGATACACCACTAAATATTACAGATCCATGTCGGTTAGAGCACACTTGTGGTGAAGCTCCGGCAGTTACAACAGTAGGAGTGACAAGGATACCTCCAACAAGTGATGCGATATCAGGAACAGTCACACCGCTCGATGATACGGATATACCTCTACCAGTACCTGATGCAGTACTTACTGTGATACCTACAGCAGAGCCAGATGCAAGAGATGCTGTTACTGGACCACTAAGAGCAATAGTTGTAGTTACCTGACCAATCGTCACAGCATGAGCAGCTATTCCAGTTGCAATGTTGACAGCACCGGCACGTGTTGCACCTGATGCAAGCAAGTTGAATGTCTGTGTACCTGCTGTTCCAGCACCACCCATAATGTTTAGGGTAGTATTGGCACCAGGTGTTGCGCCGCTAAGGATATTGACAACGTTTGCACCAGTATTGGATGCAGCACTCTGAATTGAGATCGTCTGCCCTGTTGCGTTCGTTGCTTTCCCAAGAGTGATCACCCCAGTCTGGACAGCAGCACCGAGGGAGATTGTTCCCGTGGTCATTGCATTTCCAAGAGAGATAGACCCAGCAAGTTGGGTATTTCCTATTGCAATAACGTTAGCTCCAGATCCACCAAGTGTGATATCTGTCTGAGCGGATCCTGTACCTACAGATACGGTTTGAGTTGTACCTGTGGAGTTACCAGTAAGGATGTTAACTGCATATGTACCGGCAGTACCAACACCTGTCATAAGGTTGAAGGTTTGGTTAGCTGCTGGGGTAGCTCCTGCAAGGATGCTCACAACGTTAGGACCAGCAATGCTTGACCCGCTATTGATCAGTACTGTCTGACCTGTTGCGTTTGTCGCTCCGCCAACCGTAATCGTACCTGTCCCTGCTGTACCTCCTAAAGCAATCGTTCCAGAAGTCAAAGCATTACCAATTGCAATCGACCCAGTTGTCTGAGTATTGCCCACCGTAATGACGTTGGCTGCTGATCCCCCAATCGCGATCGTTTTAACACCAGTACCACCAGTACCAATATTTATCGCAACAGCGTTCGTTCCAGTGCCTAGGTTGAATGTCTGAGTTCCGCCGGATGCGTTACCAGAGAAGATGTTAACGGCATGGGTTCCTGCAGATGCAGCACCTGATAGGATATTTACTGTTGAATTTGCTGCCGTTGCTCCAGCGTTGATATTAGTTACGTTGGCTCCGGCAGTTCCCCCACCGATGGAAGTAGTAGATGCACCCGCCCCACCTTGGATGATGACTGTAGAGGCTGCAGATGATGATCCTACTGTGATGGCTGTGGCACTGTTATGAGCACTTCCCCCGATTAGGATAGTGCCCGTTGTCATTCCTAGACCCATAGTTACGCTGCCAAGGGTCTGGACATTGGCAATTTGCAGGGTTGTTGCACCAGATCCACCAGCAATAATCATCGTGCTAGATCCAGAAGATGAACCAAATGTCATCGTTCCAACCTGTGCTGTACCACCTATAGTCATAGTGCCAGAGGTTGTGGAAGCACCAATGGTATAGTTGGAAGTTGCAGCACCATCAAGAGCAAAATGACCAGTACCAACAAGGAGAGATATACCTGATGTGCTAGAAACCGAACCTAGGGTAAGTACGTTAGATACTGCACCTGTACCAATATTGACAGCTTTAGCTGAACCAGCCCCGCCGGCAATATTTACAGTCGTTGCACCTGTACCTGCTCCAATGGCTACAATATTTGTCCCGGATGAAGATCCAAGAGTGATCGTCCCTGTTTGGGCTGTACCACCAATAACCATTGTACCTGTCGTTGTGGAGGCTCCAACTGCATATGTAGAGGTTGCCGCACCATCTAGAGAAAAATTACCAGTACCGACAAGGAGGGAGATGCCAGCGGCACCAGCAACACTTCCGATCGTAGTTACAATACCGCTACCGTTGCCAATGGTTGTCGTCCCAGTTGATGTAAGAGCTGTAAATGCACCACCAGCGGGTGTAGTTCCCCCTTGAGCTGGAGGGGCTGCGAAGACAGCCGCAAGGTTTGAAGGGGTGACGAAAAGGGCGAGAGCACCCGTTGAAGCAGTACCTGCTACAGCTTCAGCATCCGTCGCTAGCTGACCAATACCTGCTGTTGTCGTTGTGGCGACTGGTGCGCCAGCAATGGCGACAGAGTTGACATAAGTATAAACATCACTGGAAAGAGGGACAGATCCATTGACAGTACCTGCAGCAAGTTGTGCATAGGTAGAAAGCTGCACAAGACCTGGAGATGTAGTGGTGGCTAAAGCATTGGAACCTAGATTCCAAACGCCTGCACCAGTTGTCTCATAAATTACAGGCGGTGATACTGAGCTATCTTGCCATTGTGTTCCAGGGAGTTTGAAATCGTTTATCGTTGGAGCGCGATTGGCATTGATGTATTCAGGCGTCTGCTGGAAGGAGATGCCGACATAACCCAGTGGGTTAGAAGAAAGTGACGTATTTGTGCTCATGTGAATGGCCTACTAATATGATTAGATTCAGGGTTCACGATGGCGGATCGTACTTACAGCCGACAGTGGATAGAACGACCATCCATTTACGTTCAAATTTAGACTATCAAGCCCTCCTTATTTTTGCAAATTATCTATCAAATATTATTTCCAACCTCGAAGGATTAGGGTCTCTTCGATCTGGGCAAGGTATGCATCCCATGACTCTTCTTTCAACTCCTCATATGTTGAGCTATTTTCCCAGTAATGAAACATACAGTCCAATTTATCTTCAATTGATAGAGAAGTCTTTATCCGATAATCTGATTTCCAAAATCCTTTATGCCTATTGTTCCATACAGATACCATGTGTTCAATTGAACATATCCCTTCTGGAAAATGTTCATCCCCATCAAAAATGAACTCAATCATTTCTTTTTCGAAGCATGGCTCAAAATATGGATTTTGTCTGATCAGGACATTCCTCATGGCCTGTTTGCGTTGCTCCATCTCCTCAACTTCATATCGGTCTTTGGCACTGATATCGCTGATACCTGACACTAGGCCAAGGAGTAGTCCTGCTATCCCCAATGATGCCAATGGGTGATCGGTAATGAAATCGCCTGTAAGGTCTCTATTGCTCATCTTATCCTCTTTTTGTTTTGGGAATGGTAGGGTTCGAACCTACGACCCGCAAATTATGAGTTTGCCGCTACTAACCAACTGAGCTACATTCCCTTGAAACGCCGAGTGAAGGATTCGAACCTACGGCCAACGCGTTAACAGCGCGCTGCTCTACCACTGAGCTAACTCGACTTAATAAAAAACTCTCTGAACATCGACAACGTGATAGCCCTCTTCTGATCTATTTGATGGGATGGGATGAAATAGCATCCCTCGGGACTATCAATAAAGACAACATCACACATATTCGGATCGAATGGTTTCTTTTGCGTGTTACCCTTGTTATACCCACCACTCTTGCGAATGTTGACTATATACGAACCACTAGGAGCTTTCGATTCGGTATGAAATACCTTTACCTTGTGTATGCTCCCTTTACAATCCCCAATAAGGTCATAAGCAAAACTCCCCTTGATTGGCAAATAAATGTTGTCATATCTAGGAGATAGGACATGTATCGCTTTGGCCAGGGAAAGGAAGTTTTGGGCTATGAAATCCATTTTATCCTCATTTAGTGGACATCATAGCCACTGCCAGGATATATGGTAAGTCCCAAAGATTATTTGACATTTTCATCCCTTTGCGCCAATATGTCGATCGCCACAACTACGGAGGGCAAATGAGTCATGTTCAAAAAGCCATTAAAGATGGTGAAATAGATCTTCAATTTACACAAATTCCTTGCGCTGTATTAAAAGACGGTACTCGTTTGATAACGACCAAAGGATTGATTAAGGCATTAGGAAAAGCTAACTCGGCTGGAGGAAGAGGGACGCTCGTCGCCAAAATACCACCTTTTTTGAATGTCAATGCCCTTAAACCATTTATTGATAGCGATTTAACCTCTTCGCTCTCACCTATAGAATTCCAAATGACTAATGGAGCTAAGGCTTACGGATACAAAGCAGAAGCATTGCCAAAAATTTGTGAGGTATTTTTAAACGCAAGAGACTGTGGAGTGCTAACAGAAAAACAATTAAAACATGCTGCTACAGCAGATTTGTTAATGAGAAGTCTCGCAAAAATTGGAATTATTGCCCTCATTGACGAAGCAACAGGGTATCAAGAATTCAGGGACAAGACAGCACTCCAAGCAATCCTAGATAAATACCTTTCTGCTGAAGCTGCCAAATGGGCGAAAACATTTCCTGACGGATTTTATTTGGGCCTTTTCCGGTTGAAAAACTGGGATCTTTCTAAAGATCTGAAGAAAAAACCTGGTGTCGTAGCACATTACACAAAAGATCTGGTCTACAATCGTCTTGCTCCGGGACTAATGGATTCCCTTGAAGAGAAAAATCCAGTTCAGGAATCTGGAAGAAGAAAAAATTGTCATCATCAATTTCTCACCAAAGAACAAGGGCTTACACATCTTAAAGGACATCTTTTTATGGTTCAAAAGATCATGAAAATGTCAAAAAATTGGGAAGATTTTATGGAGAAAATGGATTCTCTTCTTCCCATATCAACAACAGAAGATATTGAAATTTCGGAAGAAAAATCTTAAGCCACTCTTTGATAAGGGAATGGGCCATTTTTTATGATGTCATGGAAGGTGGCCCCGATTGACGGCTGCTTGCATACTTACCTCCGAAAGATAAAGCATCACCTAATGTAGGTTTTTTATGCAACTTTTTGGTATGGAAATCCGGCTTTTTTAATGAATTCGTTCATGGAGGCACCTAGACTTGGCGATTTATGAATCCACCATTTTCCCCACTTGTTTTGGCCTGATGTTTTGGCTTGTGCTGCGCCTTGGGAAAATAACTTAAATATGGAAGGTGGGACGCCTTCATATTCATAAACAGGGCCTTGGGCTAACCCTTCATTCCCTTGAAATTTAACGATTAGACGCTTGTTCCTTGGATCATATTTGAATCCATAGACATTAGAAGAAGTTAAGTCAGCTCTAGGTATTCCTTCTGGAGATGATTCACCATGTGGAACGGTTATCTGATGTTCAAGACGATTTATAGCTTGTTGTACCTGAATTGGATTTCTAGCCAATGCATTTAACTCTGGATCTGGAATTGTCTGAAGATAGCTTTTAAAAACATTCGGATCTCCACCAGCCAGAATCCAAGCTAAATCAGCAGATTTTGGTATAGGAACAGACGTTGGCTCTTCTATGGGGCGTTGCTGTGATTCTATGCGGTCAGAATATGAATTGAGTATCTGCGTCAATCTCTCTTGGATTTGTGGGGGGATCTGCTGGCCATTTTTGGACATATCGCCTACAATGCCAACAATCTTTCTGATCAATTCAATCGCTTCATCCACATTTAACCGCCCAAGATTTTCCCAAGTCGATCAATAGATTGGATAAGATTTGAGGTTAAATCTCCCGCAGAACCTTGGCTTTCGCCTTCAGATCCACCAAATAACTGACCTACAAGATCTTCAAATGGCTGACCCATGTCACTTTCTATTTTCTTTGTAATGGGGCTATACATCTTGTTTTTTTTGACTTGAATAGCTGCATCTTTCATTCCCATACCAGCCTGCACATGCTTGTTGAGAGCCTTCCCAAGTTGAGGATACTGGGAGACAAAAGATTGAAGAGCGTTTGCTGCTTGAGGTGCTTGTGTTGCAGTTGCAACCTCTGCAACCGGAGCTGCAGAGGAACTGGCAGCTTTTGCTGCATTTTTAACACCTTTCACAGTTTTCTTTGCCACTTCTTCTTTTCCAAAGAACTTTCCAATAGCCCCTGATGCCTTTTTCAATATTGCTGGACCTTTGGTAACGGCCAACCCAGCTCCTCCTAAACTAAACGCAAGATTTCCAGCACCTTTTGCTATCTCTGCTGGTGTTTGAGATCTTTCTATTTCTTGAAGAGATTCCTGTTCATCTGGTCTCAAAGTGCCTTTTGACATTCCGGCATTCAGTCGTTCTTTTTCACCCTCAGCTACAGGGTTACTATATAGTCCCTGAAGGAATTGAATGACCTGATTACTGCCATAACCTGCAGCAGCAGCCTTGGAGAAGAAGTTGGAGAAGTTCTTGTTTACTTTTGCCATTAGATACCTGCCCTATGTCCGCTGAAGAGAGAAGTATACCAAACATCTGTTAGTGATGGATTTGGTCTGAAAGTATCAAGAAGTTCTGACCCCTGTCTTTCAGTCAACTGAACTCTACCAGCAGCCTTATCAGCAGCTATCTTCTGAAGAAACGCCTGACCATTTCCACCATTTTCATTGATTGCTAACGCAATCGCTAAAAGGGAATCGTTCTTGTTTAAGTTTTGTCCAATCTTTTCATAAGATTCCAAAGGCTTCTTCCTTGACGCCTTAACATCTGTCACCATCTCTTTATGATCTGCTGGTGGATAAGCCAACGAGGCTGCAAATGCAGGCGTCATCCCTACTTTTGTACGAAGATCTTTCTCATAGAGATCAAGACGCCCCATATCTTTATATTGCTGTCTGGCATTTCTGAGCATATCTCTGCCTTTCTCAGGAGACGAACCAAATGCGCTCTTTGCGCCTTCAGTGCTTACTTGCTGTCGTGTTTTGGCGAGTTTTAAAACCTCATCCCCTCTTTTGACTGCTGCCTGTCTTGGTGACATGCCATTAGCTATATCGTTATCGACTAAAGTTTGATATTCACCTAACATCTCACCTGTCAAATCACGAAAAACCTGATCACCTGATTTCTGAAGTACTTGTTCAACATGACTTCCTAATTCCTTACGTCCAAGTTCAGCACGACTCTCATAGGCTGTTTCAGCTTGTAATCTCTTCTCGTCTTGTCTTTGGACGATTTGCTGGGCTTGTGGAAACAATATTCCAGTTTGATCTGATAAATCTGCAGCTTGTCGATCAATATCTTGAGCTGTTGTTGGCACAAGATAATTAGATGCTGATCGATCAAATTTAGGGGGCTGCACAACATCTTCTGTTCTTTGAACAGGAGGTTGCATAGCCTGATTAGGTTGCCCAGATGGTTGAGAAATCGTTTGAGACTGCCCTTGTGGTTGATTGGATGATTGTCCTCCTGGTGGCTGACCTGAACGAGATGCATCCTTCAATTGCTGGCTTTGCATATATTGCATTGCCTGGTCGGCTATTTGTGGATTCTCAGATACTCCAGGTACACCCATAAGATTAGCATATCTCTTGAGAGGATTTGTCTCTTTTGATTCTGCTTGTTCTCTAAGTCCAGAAGATAAACGACCCCGTTCAATTTCTTTGGGTAGCGTCTGGCTTAACCCTTCACCCAACGCCTTTCCAAGGCGACCGAATACTGTCCCTCCTTCAGGCAAGATCTGGACCATTTTAACCTCTTAACTAGTAGATATTTGTGAATTTGATGGATTCAGCCAGTTCGATAATCCTTTCACCCCAGCATTAACACCACCACCAGCATATGCCCCTGCAACCTGACCAGCAGCATTTGCAGCCGTTTCTAGGAAGCCTGGCGATCTAGGGGTATATACGTTCTCTGAGTATTGATTAAGCGCTGCTTGACCCATAGATGACAGTCTATCAGCAGCTGATGACCTTAGCCCTGATCTAATAGAGGCGAGACGTTCACTTAGGTCTGTTCCTGCCGATACGGCAGCATTTCTGAACCCACTAGAAGACATCCCGCCAGATCCCATACCAGCAAATTGCTCTCCCAAGTCTGGGATGATCTGCTCGTTAAATCTTCGCATCTCAGGTGCAGCAAAGTTCTGGAAGTCTTGCGAATTATTGCTTAGGAGGTCGCGATAATAATCTGCACTGTCTCCGAAAGCCCCACCAGCTCCCCTTCCTTGTGCAGCATTTGCCTGCTGTTGCTGTATCCGTTGCTGATTAGGTTGCAGCAATGATTTCTGATCGTATTTTGCGTCTGAACCTGTCCAAAAACTCATATCAAACCTCAAGTATGTATTCTATAAATGCGAACGCACGATCAAATATCTGAGGGGATGTTACCACTATCTGTGTTTGAGTCATCAGCACATCATTCCCTGATATATCCCTTGCTGTAAAGGTTGTGGAGTTGGTTCCAGCAACCCATAAATCGATAAGGGTAAAGTTAACATCAAAGGTAATTCCATGGTTAACACCCGGGTTGACACCAGCAATCAATGCACCAAGATCTACAACTTTCCTCAATACTGATCTAAACTGCTGGCTGGGATCTTCACCAGTTGTATTGACTGCTGAAGGTATAAATTGCTTGCCAGCCAGCAACTCCTCATCAAGGAGCCAACCTATTGCACGTATATTAACAGCATTAGATATCTTCTTGAGATGTTCAATGAGAAACTCTCTACCTTCTTCCCATTTCTCTGGGACGGTATCGTATACAGGGACATATGCTTCAAGTTGCTGGGAGACTGGTGGCGTTGTCATTCAACTCTCAGTAATTGGAATGTCCATCTTATTTGATCCATATTCGCATTTGCTGTTGAGTTTGATATTGTTAATGTATTAAAAACAAATGAAGCTGTAAATTGTCCAGTTCCTGGATTTACAATATTTTTGAAACCAAAAGCAGCATTCCAAAAAACCAAAGTATCTACCAAAAAAGGCGGCGTCCTATAATTAGCGGCCACCAAACGACCCAAAGCAACACTTATTCCAGTAAAATCCAATATGTTTGCAGACGCACCTGCCAATTTAAAATCTAATGGAGCCAATGTCGAACTTAGGAATGTCACCGGAGTTGGGACAGCATTATTTGGTCCTCTTGAATATTGAAGCAATCCAAGATTGGTGATCGGAAGCCCACCAGCATCTAATGGCTGATACCCATAGAACACAGGATTAGTGACTGTTACTGGAAGTACTGAAGGAAGTACAGGAGCAATCTCTGGATTGGCATAGAATTCAGGAGTCGTAACGATATTATGAAATCCATTGTTTGCCGTCAGATTGGAGAACTTGTAATGATTTATGCCAAAGGTGGTGTCTAAGTCTTGATTGTTCGATAACAAATCCCCCTGGCTATCCTCAAGGAGATCAGTTGGTTGCGGCTTGTTGGGGTTGAATACCATTTCATATTCCTTGGTTTAACTGTGTGCCAGCTTTTCTCATCCATACCACTTCTGCATCAATCTGCACATCTGATTCCTGCTCCACACCATTCATTTGCAATGGGGAGAAGTTCCATTCAATAGTAAGAAATGTTCCCCTAGATGGGCAAAACACTCTCTGCATGTTCTTTGAGCTTACCAACCCTGCTGGTTGTGTTGTGGGTACAGAGATATTGAAGAAGTTGTCTACGTTTTGAGGTTCGGTATTGATAGGATTGTCATCACTGTAATTGACGTAAATATTGAGTGATATCGCACCCTGCTCTGTTGTGTTTGTCAGAACGTCGATGTATCCAATCTGTATGTTCTGCCCCTCCTCAAGGAAGTTAAATTTCTTACTCACGATACTGAAGTTGTCTCGGATGGTGATCTTTCCACCACCTATATAAGTTGCAGATGCAGTCAGTACAGGGTCAGAGAATTTTTGTGTATTTATATTGTACTTCCAAAGGACAAACTTATTGGGTTGGTCAGGAGTTGCAATCCCATCAAATCCGACACGATACACCCCAGCATGCGTTACTGGATTGAAATTTAGTGATGAGTATGAACCAATTATCCCAGTTAAGATGATGATCATATTCTCTTCGAGATTATGTTCTGGACTCTCAATAACCGTTGGCGTGGAACTTGGAGTTGTACCATTGGAGGTAATGTTTTTGATTGAGAGGGTTGGATCGTTTGTCACCTTTGAATCTATATAGACGACATATCCTTGCTGATTCCCAGCTACAATATCAGGAATGAGAGAAGGACGATTACCCCAAGCAAAGTTAGCTGAGTTCCAAGGAAATTTAGATCCTAGCCATGTTCTAGCACTTGATGGTTGGAAAGTGCCAAAACATGTGAAAGAGTCTGTAAATATTGCCCATGATCCATTCTCGTAGTTATAGAGAAGGCGACGATTAGGATAAGTGATGGGATAAGTGTTTTCTGGTTGATATGGGTATGTCCAGAATGCTAGGCGATTGATGAAATCTCTTACACCATACACACGTGCTGGTCCTTCATTTTGATTATTGAAGGAGAAGACAAGGTCCGGGATTTTTACGTCTATCCTACGAGATTTAAAAGAGTCACATTCCACTATCCCCTTATCACCTATACCAACAAGGGAGGTGTCAAACTGAACAGCACTGAAAGGACTTTCAGCCCCTAACTCACTGTTCACCTTCTCTATCTGGAAGGGGGCTATTGATCTCCCCGTATATCGTAGTTGCCAGGTACTGCGCTCACAGTATATGACAAGATTGTCTCGGACAAATCCTACAGATGTGATGTTCTCTGATGTGGGTATATCTAAGAATCCACCCTTTCCTCGAATGTTATCGTTCCATGCATTTGCACTTACAGTTCCTAAAGGAAAAAGCACGCTTACATCTGATATTGGATTTCCTATTGCTGCCCATCTGATTCTTTGAGGATAGTTGATTGATGCTGCAAGGTTTGCTCCTTCATATGTGTTAAAAACCATCATCCTTGATCGAAATGGGAGCATGGCTAAACATTGAGTAAGCCTGTCTCCTGATACACTATTAATGATGGGAGCAAAATCTATCCATGATCCAGCAGGACCATTTGTATATCGAATTGGATCACCAGCAGGACCAGAGAAATTTGTTGCCCAAAAAACTTTCTCGTTATTCCCGTTAGGTGGTGGGGGTGTAACCCAATAATTAGTCGTCCAAAAGAAATTGGAATTCGACCCTTTCCATATGGTCCCGGGGATAAATTCCTGCCATCCAGTTCCAACGAAACGATAGGCATATACCGTGTCCCATGCGACAGTCATTTCATTGTTCAGGGTATCTATCTCTCTTATTCTAAGGCCCATCATTGGAAGACGTGGGAAGTAGTTGAAAGAAATGATTGTGGGTGTCCCAGCTGGCGCAGATGTCGTTAGAGTTACCACAGCTGTGATGTAATTTATTGTCCCGACATTGGCACTAACTGGACTTGTTGCTAGCGTACCATCCCCTTGATCAATCATTACGATATCTGGGCCAGCTTGCAGGGTTATGATCACACTTCCCGGCTCAATCTCTGCATTGACTTGAGGGACGATTGGAGGAACTAAAGTTGTCCATATGGTATTGATTGTCCATGTGGAAGCACTTGAATTACCTAAAGAAAGGTTTGCAAATTTTCTCCGCAATCTGCCAAGCGTCTCACATCCTTGCTTTCTTTTTATCCTCTCCCTCCATACATGGGCATTCTCAAGAGTAGGAAAAGCATCTGCAGGGAGAATGAAGTTTTCCCTGTTCTGGATTAACCCTTGCTCAAATCCTTGGATATATAGAGGAGAGTATCCACCCATTTAACACCAACCTGATCCCCAATATCCTTGTCCACCACCTTGATTAGAAGGGGTAGAACCAGAGAATACTGTGCTATTTCTTTGCCCTATCTCCTCTACTCCCTGTCTTTCCAAGACAAGTGCCTCTTGTTCTTTGAAAAATGGCATCAAGTTCTGTACACCTTCCATATCCTGACGGTCACGTAATATTCGGAGAGAAGCACCCAGGGCAATATATTCGCTCCATTGATTGAGGATAGGGTTATCTGTCGTTAACATGAACTGAACGGGAGAGAGATAGGTTTCTATTTGAATTTGGTGTATCTGCTTAGGTACTGGACGAATTGTAAATTCGTTATTCCAAAAAAGGACGGAATATGGCCTACCTGTTGTATATTGAGATACCCGAACACGCAAAGTTGTTCCTGCCGCTGGGGTAAGGCTGACAGGAACAAAATTGATGGAAAAAGCTCCTGTCACGTAGTTCACTGTTCCTATATTGGTGACAGTGTATAGGCCAGGATTTCCAGTATTCCTATTGTACATGCCGGGGACAGGTGGTGTGGTCGTTTGAGGAGGGACAGAAACCACTGCATTAGGCACTTGCAGCTGGAGATTTCCAAGCCCATCATCCGCAATGGATATTGCTGTTCCTGATATGTCAGTTCCACCAATAATTACTGTATTCCTTAAGAAAGGAGTTGGACCAATGTTGAATGCAAATACTTGCGTTACCCCATCTCCTGATGCTGGCTGAAAAGATGTAGGAAATTTAGGCCACACAGCAAAGAATTGCATCCTGTCTTTAAAAAACGATCCCTGTATCCCATCGACATAGAGGGGAGATCTCACCCCTTGATTGTAGTTCACATCTAGGGGGTAGGTGTCAATGTAGGGTTCAGTGTAGAAGGTATAGACATCCCTCATCTGATCAACTTTTATGTTCTGGGGAAAATCAGAATTATAAAATTTATTGACGTATTGCTGGATTGATGCGGAAGTAAGTGATGATTGAGATGGCGATGCCGTAAGCCTTCTGACTGTTTTCTCTATCTGGGCATATGTGGAGTCGGCTGGGATTACGGCACTCATTGATTACCTACTTGTATTTCCTATGGATTTTTCCATGACATGGTTTACACACCCATTTTACTTGTAGAGGATAAGCATAATCTTCATGGTGAGCTTCTGTCCTGCATTCCATCATACACATCTCACATTTAGGATTCCTAACCAGGGTTTCATTTTTCAAATAATAGTGAAAAAGCTTCCTTGAAAGTGTTTTCTCTGGATTTCTTTTGATGCTATTCTTGACGCTTTCATGAATTTTATCTTTATTTTTTTCTCTCCACCTTTTTACGGTAGCTTTATAACTTTCAACTCTTTCTTTTGCCCTTTCTCTTGCCTGAACGGTTACTCTAGCTCTATTTTCTCTGTTCCATCTGTCTCTATATTCTCTATATTTTTCAGGATTTGTTTCTCTTGCTTTTTTTGCTGATTGTCGTGCCAATTCTTTGTATTTCTCTGGATTTTTAATCCAAAGTTTCTTTCTTTTCGAAGATTTACATTCTTTGCAAAAACCCTCAAACCCATTTCTCTTCCTGAAAAACTCAGTTTCGTTTTTCTCTACCTTACAAGAAGTGCATGTTTTCATTTTTTCTCCATCTTACACATGGAGAACATATACCATAGTTACTTCTTTTTGTATATCGGCAAAAATCGGTGGATTTGCTCTCCTGGTCCATCTTTAAGAGTTGGACGACCATTAGCATCAAGTACTTCGCTTCGTTGGGGGAGTTTCTTTCTTGGGTCATTTACTTCTTCCATCATCCCAACTGGAATTGAATATGTTTCGCCTGGAATACAATGCCAAGTATCGATCGGATCACCGTCCCAATGGCAATAGGGCTTTGTGAGCCTCTCATTAGGCCCACGGGAATTGAAATACTCTGCTTCTACGATCTCTGATTCATGGGCGCGCATCTTCTTCATCGCTTCGCGATCTTTCTCTGCGAATCTCTTGAATCCATTATCAGGTACAGAATTGGCAACACGATTGATTATCCCATGTTTCTCGCCCTTCTTATTCACCAGATCCATCATATTCTCTAGCATGTTTTTCCCTTTAGTTTCCAACGCTACCATCCACTGAATGAAATGGGACATTGGTAAAGTTATAGATGTTGCGAGACCCTGCAGAACAAAGACTTGCAGGTTTCTCTTTTCCTGCTGATGGTAATACAAAAGCGTCAAATTGGGAAGAATCTATGTTCGTGTAAAAATTTAATCCTACGATATCAAGTATTTTACCTGTAAGACCATCCATCTGAAACATCCCATAAGTGAAAGGGACACTGAAATAACAAAGCTGTCCAATTACATATGTATTGGCGATGGAAACTGTCACGACTGCCTTTGGGGATTGTGTGATATTGGTTATCAGGAGAAAGGGAGGAGTGACAGGGGAAGGAGGGAGGTAAACATTGTTTGCCATTGATCTCCTTCCCTTGTGGTTATTTACTCTTAATGTTTAAGAATAAAACGTTGCTTCCATTTTATATGCTTGGTAAAGAATAACATCCGAAGCTGCACCTGCTGGAGACTGTGCGCCACCAGACAAGTACATATAGGGAGTAAATTGACCGGTATGGAAAGGTTGCTTTTGGAAGTCATAACCAGTGTAAACCCCGGTTATGATGTTCTGTTGCGTACTAGCACCAGCAGGAGCAGCTGTTGCAAACAGTGCAGCAGTAGGTGATAGAGTCGTCAACGGAAACGCAAAAGTGGTGAATGCTGATGAATCGATGTCAAAGGTCATCGTATAGTTTGCAGCTGATACAGCTACAATTTTACCAGTGAGACCGTTCATTTCAATCATCCCAAATGATGAAGGAACGCTAAATCGCATCTTCATTCCGAGGGCATAAAAAGGAGTTGGGTCTTGAGAAAACCTTACAACGGCTTGAGTTGCTTTGGTTATCTCAGTGACATAAAGGAATTCAGGATCAACTGCTTCTTGGGGAGAGAGTCTGCGAGTAAAACCTGCAGTTCCTGCAGTCAAACCAGCCGCCCTTATACCAATGAGAGTATAGCCCGATCCTGATACCGTTGATATCTGAACTGCCATACCACCATACTGAAGCATACCTGTCGTATTATAAATACGAACAATATCCCCTTCTGAGTATGTGTTGGTTTGAGACACAACAGCAGGAGATGCAGCAGTAATTGCAGTGATAGCGTTAGGCGCTTGAGCTTCAACTACCGGCGAAACCTTAACATATGTAAATCCATTGGATGCTGTGGAGGTTCCAAAAGTATCCAAATTCAATGCATTTGTGCTGTTCGTTTTCTTCCAACGAAGCCCATCATTTGCTGCTGTCAACCCATTACCAAACCACTCACCCATAACAACAACAGCTGTAGCTGGAGCCAATGGCATTTGAGTCAGGTTGTAAGTCTTGAAATAATCAGCAGAAGAAGGGAGAGGAATCTTTACCCCTACGCCAGCCGATGTGAAAGACCCTTGAGTTATTAATGTGAAAGCCATAAATCACTCCTTATAGTCTAGCCGTTACGTTTAGTCCTGAAATCCAGTTCTGGTTCGAAATTGCCCTGGCAATTGCGAATTTAGCGTATAGCTGACTGTTCTGTGCAACTGATGAAACCACCCAATCTGGACGGAATCCAATCTTAGCACTGTATTGGTTCTGCTCAATCTTAGCTGCAGCCTCTAGACCAAACATCGGGATTGTATAAACCGTCTGTCCGCCTGGAGATGAATGACCTGGAATCTTTGCAGCTTTGGAAGAGACAAAGAACCGGAATCGAGATACCGAGCAATATTCCTCAGGCCTCAAACCTTCTTGATCTGGGTATGCATTTTTGAGCAATACACCCTGAACGTTTTGAAGGTCAGGTGTGATGTCAGTAGATGCAAGAGCAAGGAAAGCATCCCTAGTAGGACCGGTTGAGAACTTGTTCTCTGCTTCAATTACTTGCAGCATCGTACGAGCATCATTACCTAGGAGAATCCGTTCGATGTTATTAATATCGTTACGAGAGATTTCTGAGGGTTGCTGACCATTCAAACCGCCAACAGCATTGATATAGGACACAGATGATGAATAAAGATCACGCATAAGCAGATCTTCTTTTTCACGCAACCACTGACCTAACAAAGCAGTAAACTTAGTTAAAACTTTGTTGTTTTCGAAGAGCGTACTTCGCTGTTACTTTCAGAGCTTTCAACTCGCTCTTACTGACCATTTCTGGCGGAGGGTCTTGTTAATCCCCTCTCAATGAGTTTCCCCATTGTTCGGACTATCACTTCACCTTACGGTGTTCTCGGGGTTAGTCTCTGTGGCTGCACTCATATGATGCTTGCCTCTGGTTACCATGCGCTTATGCAGCGTTTAGGCTTTCCAAGGTATTTACCGAAAATTTATAGCGGGCTACGCGTGTTCCAACCTGCTCATTGATAACTACAGTCTTAGCAAAGATCTCTGTCGTTGCATCGATATCAGTACGTACGACAACTTCTGGTGCTGGATCTACTCCAGAACCATCTAGTTGGCCACCATCTGTGCTTAAACGCTCATATCTACTCATCCTTGTCGTCTTACCAATATGCGCTTCAGCAAAGTGAAGATCGCAACCAAAGGAATGGATGAGGTTGAACATGGGCGTAGATAATAGGTCTTCAGAAAACTGCAATGGCAGCTCTGGAGCCATATTGAAAATTGAGGTAATCCCAGTAGAACTGGACATGATACACTCTCGTTTATGTGTTACTAAATCCGATAGGAGCGAACCTACCTATTCTGCTTCACACTGGCGAGGTGTTTATCTGCCTACGCTTGCGACACGCTATTCAGCTATTTTCGATAGTACGAAATTTTTGGAATATTCGCACCAAAGATCTTTTTGTAATTCCTAAAGTTCCTTGAATTTCTTTATTCGCAATTCCTTTTCTTTTCATTTCTAAAGCTTTCAACCTAACTTCTTCTGGATATTTAGGAATTCCAGCTAGTACCTTTGTCTTTTCTTCGAAAGATTTCCTTCTAAAAAACTGATAAATTGCCTGGATAGAAGGCCCTAATTTTTCCGATATCTCTCGATATGTACTTCCGTTTTTCCTCATTTTTATAGATTCTTCTACGATTTCAGGAGAATATTTCATTGCTCCTTTGAAATTCTGTCTTCTTTTGATAACCATATCATTTGTATTATCTTTTGCGGTCCCCAAAAAAAGATGCTCAACTCTCATACATCTAGGATTATCACATTTATGAAGTACCCATAAACCTTCAGGTATTTCTCCATTATGAGATATCCAATTTGCCCTATGCGCACCAATCATTTTTCTTCGAAACTTTAAAATTGGATAACCATGACCAATTTTGGGTTTATAAGTCGACTCAAGGCATTCCCCGTTCCACTTACTTCTTGCTAATAGGCGTGCTTTTAATTTTTCGTATTCGGCAGACATACAACTCCCCAGTTGATCCTATGAAAAAAATATGTCAGGCCGTAGGTAGCGGCTTTTCGGATGCCTCCTAGACATATTGAGAGTACTATATCATGTTCTTGTATTTTATGTAAGTAACTAAGCCTCTTACTCTAAGCCCTTCATGCGTCTGTTCATTCGCTGCCAATTATCTCTTTTTCTCTCTTCACTCAGTGCCATGATAGGAGATGCATCACCTGTTTGGGCTAGCCCCGACGATATGGATTGCGGTTTGTTGAGATTTCGTTCAGCCTTTGCCGCATCCTTTGATGCGTTCGTGTTAGGTATATAACGTTTCATCGCGTTATATACCTTTGACCACTTCTCAAGAGAGTCAGGCATTACTTTAAGGGCTTCAAATGCTTCTGGATGATGGTATTCGAGATAGTCTACGTTCTCTTGCGAGCAGACTTTATCGAAGTCCGGGAAAGTTTGTCTGATTTTGATAGGAGCTTCTTTCGTCTCTTTTTCTTTCCTTTCGGCATCTCTTTGAGCTTCGCGTCTTCCAATAGCATCATCGACTCTTCGTTGAATCTCGTCTTCTTCCGTCTCTTCTTCCTTCTCTTTAGAGGGGGTGTTTCGGTTGATAACAGCATCGAGTGCTTTTTTGAGAGCTTCTGCTTCCGCTTCTTTCTCTTTGGCTTTTCTGTCGCTCTCTTCTTTCTCTTTCCTCTCTTTATCTCTGACTTCTCTAAACTTTCTCCAGTTGATTTGCTCTTGCGTCTCCTGCGTCTCTTTGTTTTCTTGTGGGGAGGAAGATTTGGTGGAAGAAACGACTTCAGGCTTTTTCTCATTTGACGCTACAGGTTGTGTTGTTTCTGGTTTTTTTACTTCTTCACTGATAGGATTTGGTTTCGCGGTCATTTTACCTCTATCTTACTTATGGATGATACTTTAGATTCCCCACATGTTGCCAAAATCGATGAATATAAAAAAGATTTAGCTCATTATAGGAATGTTTTGCAATATCTTGGTGCAAATGTACCCATAGAATGCCTATGCCTACCTAAAGTCATTGAGACTGTATTGGTGAGGGAAGGCTGCTTGCGTGTTTATGACTTGATTAACCGTGATCTTAGAAAAATCAAAGGGCTTGGTAAAGGAAGAATCGATCTCCTTGCATCCCGATTGGATGAGTTTTTCTCGATTAGCAGCTAGATACTCTGATTCCGATTGAAGAGATATGTCATGCTCTTCACGAATGTCATGATGAAACGTCCCATTGAAGAATGAATCACTCCATCTCTTGGTCCTTTCCCAAATTGGAGATACGTTGGACATCTCTGATACGACAGCCATTACATCTGGCCCGGGGAGTGTCCAAAGAAGACGAATCATGTCTGATCTCTTCTCAAAGAGAAAGCACATCTGATTTGGGCGAGGATTGGGAAGATAAGGCCACGCGTAGAATTTACGTCTCTTAACCCCTTTGATTAGGCAGTCAGTAGCCGTAACACAAACAACACAAAACTCGGGTTCATCAATTGTGTCATGATGGATGTTAATGCATTGCCATACTTGGTCAAGGATATCATTGCATAGAGCCTCACCCAACTCATACGGATCATGTCTTGTGTTATCCTGACGAGCTTTCAGTGCTTGAGCACCTACTGTAAGTCTATCTCCCATTAATGGTCTTCAGCATTCACTTTCTTCTGCGTCGATTCCCGCTTAGATCCAGATATAGGATTGAAAGAGTTCCCTTCATTCCTACATAGATCCTTAGAAGGTGCATTCACATCGTAATGCATTTCCCAATGATCTTTTGGTGTGGCACGCCCATCACCTTTACCAGGAACTGAAGCATTTGGGCCATGATCATCATGATGTTTCTTTGGGCCTTCCAGATTTACTTTTGAGGATGGTTTATACCCATTCTCCGCCATCCCTGGCCCTTTCTCGCTCTTCGAGCGAATAGGTTCATTTTTATAGCCCATAAGCCCTCAGATTAATATTTCATCTGATTTTTTTTGACATAATCAGCAAGCCCTGATGATGCCTTGTCAAGATCTTGAGGATTTCCCATTTCAGTTGCATACTTAAGTTTGCATACTGGATTGAGTTGACCTTCATCTTGTTCAAATCGTTCTTTTGGTCCGCCGACCCCTTTCATGTCTCTCATATATCACCTTGTTAGCGCAGGTTGTGCCTGCTGTTCTGAAGATAACTTTATAATATTTGACAATTCAAGTGTATTCCTCACTTGAGACAGCTCCATATCTTCCAGGGCTATCATCTCTTTGACAAGAGCGAGTTCCGATTCTTTCTCTTTGTAATGGGCATTGGCTTCTATCTCATCGATACGTGCAAATTTCTCTGCTGCGGATGCATTTAGGTCTTGTACCCTGGCAAGTTCAGCCTTGGATTTGGCATATTCCATCATCATTTTGCTGTTGTCTATCTTAGATTGCTGTTGCATTTGGGCTTGTTGTTGCTGCATTTGCTGTTGCGCTTGTTCGGTGGCATCAGCTTCCACTTCTTTCTTATTAGTGATGAAGGAGGCACGGAAGATTGATTTGTCGGCAACTGTCATTCCGATTTCTTTGAAGTGGAGAAGCTGTTGGAGTTCCATTTGTTTCTGTGTCGTTGAATATGCCCCTTCTTCGACTGCTAGTGAGTACTTGAGGGATTGGGATGAGAAGAAGAGAGGATTGACTTTCTTGCCTGTAATTCTTTCAACTTTGGCTTTGGAGAAGTTCTTGCGTATGGCTTGAAGACGAATCTCACCATAGAGGCGTTGGGTGTAGTCTAGTTTGTCAAAGATCGTTTGTAGGGTGGTTAATCCTGCTCCTTGACGTAACATTGATAATATCCCTGCCTTGTCATCAGTAGCCGATCCTAGCAGCTCCTCGTTGACCCCTGATATCTTGGTGATGTCTTCAGAGAGAGAACGGGAAAGTTCAAGCATTGATGCTGGGATGTTAGGCGGTTCTATCCGTTGAATCTCACCAGGTAAATGGCCAGCCTTGAGAGGGACAAGGAATCCTTGACCAGATTGTCTAAAAGCTTTTGGATCTACTACAGCATCAATTGGATATATCCATCCAGAATTTATTTGACTCTGAAGTATGTCAAGCTCAATGACCTTGCGCATATTATAAAGATATTGCGAATCACGAAGATTGCGGACCACCCCGGTTATTTTCCATGCATATGACTGCATGTCAGGCTCGTGATAACATAGGGTCGGAACCATCGGATAACGGTCAATATTTAAGAGGTTTGGCCCATCATATAGGATGCGATCACCAATCGAGACACATAACTTTACAGTTGGGACTTGCTTCTTGTGTATCTTCAGCCATGGTTGCTGCTTCATGATATGGGCAAGTTCAGCCTCATTATCTTCGCCTTCATCTTCTTCCCATTCGGTATTGTCACCAGTATAGGGATCAAGGATGAGCTTGGCTTCACGTGTTGAACGATAGTAGAATTGATCGTAAGCGAGGAGTTTGTTGGTATCTAGATTCATTAGCTCTGCCTGAAGAGGGAATCTCCCATCTTTTGCACCCATGAATCGCATCCCATCAATCTCTTTGGCATGGCCGGGGAGAAGAGCCTTAGCTCCTTGGCGAGTCACCCATCTTCTCCTCCACATTGCTGTACAATCTGACAGGTCTTGCTTGCGGAAATATGTATCGATGAGGACATTGCAATATGCTACCTGGTCTGTGACCAAATCACCTGACACCGGATCTAGGGTATAATCCATCTCCAGAGACAATATATTGAGACCAGTAGTGCAAGCGTTCTCAAAAGATTGAGATAAGTATTCTTGGAAGCCATCACGATTCTCTGTCCATTTGAGACATGCATTGTAGGCGTCGGCAAGATCGTCTTCATCATGAAGTGGGATCGCAATGGTGCTTTTACGATTCTTCCTTTGGAACCCGCATATCATCGATATGTGACGCTTGATCAGGTTGAAGAAGAAGCGGCGGGAGGCGTAGTACTGATTGTCGCCGTAGATGATGTTGTTGAGGGATTGGTCGCCAACTTTGAAACGGGTGTCAATGTAGCCCTGCTGCCACATGGCGGAACACGGGGGATACTGTGTCGCGTAGAATTGGTCTTTGAATCCCTTTAAATATTTGGCATTCATGTCTGTTGGGTCCATATAACTTCCCAACGCATAACTACCATTTTGATACGAACCCAATTCGGACACCCCTAGTCAATAAGATCATACTATATTGGATTTATTTTTATGGGAAGTACGGAAGATACGAGGGGTTAAACAGAAATAAGAAAAGAACGGAAATGGAGATAGAAAAAAGCAAAACCAACTGGGAATTTGGAATATTTGTCGTCGTACGATTTGATCGGCGCATATAAAAACTCCATAAAATTTTTCCTAGGATTTGTTTAAAAGTATCCTCCAACATTTGGTTGAAATCCATCCAAAACAGAGTTCTCTCCGTACACTTGACGCCTAAGTTGCTCAATCGTAATGTTTTCATCAGGGTGACTAAATTGGGCTTGTGGGAAGGCACTAAAACACATGTAACGGGCGGCGTCGACGGCGTGGTCTGAAATCTTTAATGGTCGGTCTTCTCCCCTATCCAAAGACTTTGGATCCCATTGATATGACTGCATCTGATCAATCAAATTTGTACAGCTTCGATGTACCACAAGATTCTTCCCATACACGAATTTATTGACCACCTGGATTCCGGGGATGACATCATTTTTGGCGTCCACCACTGGAAGATTCAGATTCCTAAGTTCTACCTTGAGGCTTGCTGCGGCAGGATCAATGTATAGGGCACGAATGGATCTCCAAGACAAGAACTTCTTTATGTCATCTGCAAGCTCAGCGTCCGTCTTTGTCCTTCCTGTCTTTTGGCTGTCGTAGTAATACTCTTCTTCAATTCGAATCTGAGGCCATCGATTAGGAGATATCGCCCCCAAAAGACAACAAGTAGCATTTATAGTCCCATAGTCAATTGAAGCTATATAATATGATGGTGCTTCCTTCGCATCGGAAAACATATTGTCTTGATCAAACCCATCAAACACCATCCCAGTTGCTGCTGTCCAAAGACCTTCAATAAATCTAGAATACCAATGGCTCCCCTGATACTCCTTTTTTAGATTCTCTTTGTAGGACTCATCAAGAGATGGGTTGTCATCCAAAACGAAGTGCCAGAAAATAAGATCAAGATCCTTTATTCGATCGATGAGATTTTTTTTAACCCAATGTGATGGAGAATCTGGATTGCAACTTGCAAGAAGCTGCGCCCCTTTCACTGAAAGACGAGACCCAAGCATCTTGAAGAATGGTTCAGGTATGCATGTAAGCTCATCGACATATGCGATTGCAAGGGTTGAACCCTGGATTGCTCTTACAGCAGATTCGTCATGCGCACCCACAAAATATAGGTTTCTTCCATATATGCGTGTCTCATTGTTCTTGCTGCTGGGGATAGGCATTCCAAGGATCTTGTAAAGATCATGAAGAACGTTTCTTTGGATGGTAGCGCGATTCACTCCGATGATCATTACATCACCAGGAGGACCATTCTTAAGAAGATCAATCAACTTCCAAATGGAAGCATATGTCTTCCCACTTCTTACGGCCCCTACCCATATATTGAAGCGATGAGTGCCTTCACTGAATGATTGGAGCTGTTTAGGACTTAGTGGCACGTGTAGTCTCGTCGATGACTACTTTCAAATCCCCATATGAAGCAGTATTCTTGATCATATTTGCGTAATATGCTTCGGACTTCGGGAATTTACCTGAACATGATTTGCATATGAAATTGTATTTCATCGGATCTTTACACAAATCTTCTAATTTGGGAGAGCATCTTATGCTTACCGTCCAGTCCCCTCCATCATCTTTTGGAGGTCGTGCAGATAGATGAGGTTCCCTTGTCCCTTCTTTCCATTCTGGACATGCCTCATCATAAAAGTCATATATGTCGTTGGATTGGTATTTTGCAAATCTAAGGGGCATGTTTTGAGGAATCGGTTGAGGACTGAACTTGCTGATCTTGCCCTGGGTCTCTTTCATATAACTTTCTCTCGATTTCCGATAAACGTTTGATAAGTTCCTGATTCTGCTTCATCAGTTCAAGTACAATAGTGATGTTTGGATCATTGGCGGCGGCATCAGGCTTTTCTTGATGGTCAGATTGACCTAGCCATTGCTTTCCAAGCCATATGGCCATCGAAGCATTTTTCTCAGCTTGTTTGAATTGGTAACGCCTAAGTGACAGTTTACCAGTACCTTCACACCTTTTCTTAAGTTCAAGAAAACCTGTGCCAAAATGATCATTTATAGCCTTATCTAAGGTAAAAGTACTAACATGGAAAGAAGAGGCGATTTCTTGGGCTGTAGCCTGTAATCCAATCCAGTAGATTACTTGGTCTAAGACGATTTCTTTTTCTGGAAGACCTTTAGAGACAGGACGAACTCGAATGCGTGGGCGACCATTTGGTTTTCCTGTTGGAATTTGACCCATTCATATTTTCCCAGTGATCAATATTTACAAGCTGGTTTTTTGGACTTGTCTTTCTTTTTCAGTTTGTCCACCGCCATGTCCATAACTGGCGCAGCTTTCTTTTTCTTATCTTGCATTGGTTTTTTCTTATGCATCGAATTCCTCTGTTACACAGTATTTTCTTGAAGATATCATTATTTGAAAATTCATGTCCACATTGTGGACAAATATGTTTCTTCTTTTTTGAGGATGGTTGAGATTTCTCCTCAATATTTGGCATATCGATACCTAGATCCGTATCTTTGAATCCCCATTGGAAAAGATCATCATCTTGAAATTCGTTTGCCAGGATATCATAGTCGAATTCTCCATGCACACGGTTGAGGCGAATCATGAGTTCCTCAGCTTCCTTTTCGCTTAATTCCCTATCAGGTGGGCCTTCATCTTGGCCAGGATGGCCAATCTTTGATGGCCTCCTATGATCTTACCATCTGGATTGATGATCGGTTTGTCGATGACGCCAAAGCGTTCCATGGATGATTGAAGATGTTCAGCATCATGCTTGGACAGTTTCCGAGGATTCTTATGGTGTGGGGTGAGTTCTTCGATTGGACGAGTCTCCAACTTCCAATTAATCATTTTCTGCAGATTTTCTATTAAAGTGTTTTTTTATCCAGATATGACACATAGATTCAGAATCAAACTCTCTTATTTCGTGTTGTTTCCCATTTATTACTGCAATAACTAACCATCTATGAACCCAATTAGGTCCACTATCATGAACAAAAATATATTCTACCTTTGAAAGGACGATATATCCATTATTTTTGTCTTTGATTAGCTCGATCATTCCTCAGAAACCCTCATCTCAGTCGACACCCCTGAACAAGCATCGATCATCATCTCAAATTGCTTCTGCGAAGCCTGTACCTTCTTGATGGCCCTAATGTTTTTCTTCAGATTCTTCGCCTTCAAATTAATACTTGATAGTTGATTTTCATAGGAAAGCAGCAGGTCGTTAATATCGAATATTCCTGGTGTTGGCTGGATGTCGTTCATTTCTATTCCTTTAGTGATTATAAATGGAGAGTAAATGTAGGAGAATGGTGATTAAAATAGCAATCACATATTTTTAAGTGACAAATAATTACTTTAAAGCAGCATGATGTTGACAATTGACAAGGAAATATGTTATGTTAATGGATACAATTGAGGGAGATATGAAAAATACTCAACCACATCCACGAGCCTCTCTTTTGATCTCAGAATGCCTGGTACTCAATAATGTAGAAGCTCCTAATGCCTTAGTTGCTCTTGCAGAGCTATATGCCGCAATCTGCTGCACGATGGGGATGAGTCCAGATCAATACAAGGAGTCTCTTGATGTTGCATATGAGGTACATAAGGGAATGTGGAAGTTAAAGGAGAAGATGAAATGAACGAACATCTGAAGGCATTGGAATTCTACCGTACATGTCTCACCGCATTGAGTACTGTTGGGATTGATAAGTTAGTCGTGACGATGGAAGATGGGGAGATGGAAGTGAATGTCCTTGAAGATGAGAGTTGGAGGAAGAATGACAAAAGACACTCGTGATTTGTGTATTGCTGCTTCTCTTTTTATCATCTGCATCGGTATGGTAACTTTCATCTTGTTTGTGGTGTGATGGATATGCAATTTTCCCCGGATGAAATACTGGATGCTGATGAAGTTGATGCAGATCTTAGTAAATTTATTATTCGTAACAAGGATAAAGTTGACATCCCAAATATGATAGGGATCCTTCTCTGGAATGCTATCGAACTTGCTCTTGTATCTTCCCCTGATGGTGTGGATGGGTCTAGGTTCGTAAAGGAATTATTTGATGACCTTTTGCCAAGATTGATCGAGCTAATCAAAGACAAAAATAAAGGAAATCCATGAGATACATGAACTTTGACCAATGGATGAGTTGGTATGAGTCTCTTGAGGAAGGTGAGGATATCCCCAAGGACTGTCAGGAACCCACTTATTTTGAAGAGAAGGAGGATAGGTAGTATGATATGAGGTTAGACCCTTGATAGCCCATTCTGGGCATATTTCTGTGATTTCTGCCTGTGTTTGTCTGAAACATATCCTTTTCTCAATGCACAATCCGGAGAAAGCCACTTTATTAGACAGTCATCTTCTTTACATGCCCAAGCATCCCATATGAGGTTTAAAAATCCTTGATCAGATCCGCAGTTGGGACATTTTAGGTTTTTTGCTGGAATAGGTTGTGGGAGCTTAACCCTATCTTGTTTTCTGTTGTCTACGATATATGTTACAACTCTCTCTGGATCGATATCGGGGATTACAGGAACTTGACTATATTTTTTCATTTTGCCTCACGTCTTGACCGTTATGTAACTCTATAATGAGATTTTCTTTTGCAAACATCCTAGATGCAGATCGTGTCCCTAATTTTTCATAAATTTCTGACTTGGTGAGGTTGCTCGTTATGACTGTTGGAAGCTCAGATCGATATCTCCTATCAATCATCTCGAAAAGAACCTCCTGTCTCCATTCATTGACTCCACTGCTCCCTATGTCGTCGAACATAATGAACTGATCATCAAGGATATAATCCATCTCTTTTAAGTAGTCCCCTTTTTCTCCAGAAATGACAGCTCTTAACCGAGACAAAAAGTCACGCTCATTCCAATATCTAAAACTGTTCACCTTCCCATATACCCATTCGATAAGAGCGGCACAAAAGTAAGTCTTCCCTATTCCTGGAGATCCGAGGTACACGAGGAAGTTTTTACCGGTTTTGAGCCAGTGAAGTATTTGTTGGTTGTTTTCAAAAGCGATCCTAGAGAGTGTTGCTCCTCTGTATCTAGAACCAATGTACTGACTTTGGATTTGTTCGATGGTTGATCGTTCTCTTTCTGTTTGCATTTTTCATTCCCTTTTTTTGCTAGGTACTTTGACTTCTCTTTATTTCTCAAGTTTTTGATAGTTCCCTCGAAGAAGGCAATCGGATCTCTAATCTCTCCTTCATAGGAAACGAGAATATTCCACGATTCATGTATTTCTTGGGCAGTCCAAGACATACATGAATCGTGGAATAGACTAAAGATTTCTTGGAGTGAGACCTCAACAGATCCACCTCCAGGGCATCTCTTCTTTAACTTTTGAGGAACTTTAGGATCTGTGGAATCCGACCCGACAGGGGGAGGATAACAGACATGTTCTTCCTTAGGGTTCTTATATATAGAGGCATCGTGGGGGACAGTTTGTACTAATTCGCTATCCTTGTTTGGCGTCTGCGTACAACCTTGTTTGGCGTTTTCGTCTATCTTGTTTGTACAATTCAGCCATTCTGTAATATTTTCTTTAAAAACACGGAAGTGCCTTTTGGCTGGCATCCCCATTTGTTTCGTTTCAATAAATTTTAACTCTATAAGCTTGTCTATAGCGGTATCCTGTTGTCGACGAGATAGGGTAGTTCTCTCTTCCACGGCATCAATTGTCAGATAAAACCAGCCCTTCACGATTTGATCTTTTTTCTCGAAATAGCAATATTTATCGATAACTTCGCTGAGGAAGATTGCCGCTTCGAGACCGATTCGTCGAGCAATTTCTCGATTGAAAGTGTGATAGTTGTTGGCGTTAAGAATGGTGAAAAGATTCACGAGGTTCTCCTATGTTTTGGAAAACCCCTAAAGAAAAGACTTGAAGCACGTCAACTTTTTACTTAGGATGGTGTTTAATTTACCATTCTACGTAGAATGACTGACCTTTCAGCCAAGAAAGGTTAGTGACAATGCCTCTGGCTCTTCTCCAGAGGTTTTGTTTTTTGTAAATACAACCTACTCTGTATGAATAATTTTATCCAGAACTAAACCCTTTTCAACCTTCCATCCACGACTTTCACATTCCTGAAGTCCTTGATATCCAGTATGTACATGCTTCCATGTCTTTTGAATGGGACGTAGTTCCTGGCCAGCATGTAATATATCTTCATCGGATGTACCCCCATCAGGTTGGCAATCTGACGAGGGCTGTAAAGCCCCTTCTTCTTGTCGTAGATCAATTCCCCGTTGTGAGTCGACTCTTCCCTTGAGTAAAGGGTGTGGTTGTATTCTTGAAGGGATTTGATGGGTATTCTCCATCCTGCCCCTTCCCTCATGGCCTTCAACCTCCCCTTCCTGATGGCAAAATATATTGTCTGAGTCTCTACCTTGTACATATCTGCCGCTTCCTTCACCGTTAACATCTCCTTATCCATGTAACCTCCTGTTGTAGCGGGAGATATGATAGTATAGTGAAATGTTTTCTGTCAAAAGTATCGTCTAAGGTTGTCATCGGACATCTCCACCCAGACACACCCACATGACTGACACTCAATGACATCCTTGTAAATGACGCAAAATCTTTTTGAAATAAACTTCATTTTGCAGGATGGGCAAGAGTGGTAGGTTTTGATGTTGGGACGATTAAGTCTGAGAGTTTTTGAGGATACCTTCATAGAATCCTACAAGGTGTAGAAATTAATTGAAGGCGCATGATATCAAGGCCTTAGATTTTAAGTGAGTTGAAAAATATGACAACTGAAAGTTCGCTCTTAGCTTTCATCACTATCCCTGGACCTCCTGTAACTTGGAAATCTCATGGAGGGTCTGGGAGACGCTCTTTCAACCCTAGATGGAGAGAGAAGGAGTACTTTCAGGCAAAGATCAAGGAGCAATACTCAGGGAATCTGCTCGAAGAGCAGATAGCCGGGGAGTTCATTTTCTTCATCCCAATCCCTCAGTCGGTCTCAAAACGTAACCGACTAAAAATGATCTCTGGGGAGACGAGGCCAAAGAAGAGAGGGGATAGAAGTAATATGTTGAAGTTCACAGAGGATTGCCTGATAGGCATTGTGGTTAAAGATGATAGCATTTTTGTTGACGGGCCAGTGAGGAAGTTTTACGATGAAAATCCTAGAACTGTCATAAAGATATGGACGGTATGATCTACGCATATATTTTTGTTTTTATACTTTTAGTCGTCGGAGCTATTGGATTTCTATACCAAATGACGAAATCAGACAGGGATAAGTTTTCCTAATCTCTCAAGTCATCAAACTTCTTTACCTTGTTGAAGGTGAACTGCTTAACTGCATCGAGAGTTCTTTTGGAAGGAATACGAGATCCATTCATCCAGCAATGAATGTAGGTTCGATCATATCCTAAAAGATCAGAGAAGTCTCTAATTGTCAGTCTCTTACGATACAACCATTCCCTAAGCTTCATTTTGAATATTTCCTACAAAGTGTTGACATATTTTCATAGGATAAAGTATGTTAGTTTTGATTTCAACAGGGAATCGTGTGGAGCATAAATACACAATGATCATTTTTGGGACCATCCTATTTTTCATCATCATTTGGTTATCAATACAGCACTTTCACAGCATGAAATCATTGGAAATTAAGATTTTAGAAATCCAACAAACACAACTTTAAAGGAGAATATATGTCATTTTTACCTAAAGACTACGAATCGCCTAAAAGCTCAACGGGATACATGAAGATCCAAGATGGGGAGAATAGGATCAGGATACTATCAGCGGCAATATTGGGTTGGGAGGACTGGAAGGACAAGAAACCTATCAGGTATAGGATGATGAACAAGCCAGACAAATCTATAGACCCTGAAAAACCATTGAGGCACTTTTGGGCGATGATTGTCTGGGACTACTCTGAACAGAAGATCAAAATCTTAGAGATCACGCAGGCAAGTATTCGCAAGCGAATCGAGGCACTGAGCCGTGATAGTGATTGGGGATCTCCATACACCTATGACATCAAGATAGTAAAGACAGGACAGAAGGTTGATACAGAATACACAATCAACCCAGTAAGTCATAAAGAACTAGACCCAGGTATCAAGGCAGCATTTTTAGAGCTTCCCATTGATTTGGAAGAGTTGTTCAGGAACGGAGACCCATATGCAGGATCTGGAAGATCACTAGGGTTTTGGGAGCTTCCATCACATACTGCAGTTGAAGAACCTAACCTTGAACTCATCACAAAAGATCAAGTTGCTATCATTGAATCCAACATCGCCAAACACATCCACCCACTTGACCCACACTGGAGACAGGCATCATTGAAGGCATTGAAGATCACTAGTTTTGAGAGACTTGAGAAGAGACTGTTTGATCTCATGATGAAGAGACTGGAAGACAAGAAAGATAAACTGGCGTCTGAAGATATTCCATTCTGATCTTAAAAACAAAAAACCCCAGTTGATGCGACTAGGGTACAACTCGAGGAAAACAATGATGAAGAGCTACACACCACCATATCAGATCGTTCATTTAGTTCAAAGATCCGAACCATGGTACTCCTTTAGAAAAGGGAAGATAGGAGCAAGCGACATTCCCGCCATCATGAACACCTCCCCATTTGAGACAAGATTGCAATGCTGGGAGAGGATGATCTTTGATAAGCAGAAGGAAGTTACCCCGAGCATGCAGCGCGGAATTGATGGGGAGTCCGAAGCATTAGCATGGGTAAATGACTATCTTTCTAAAGACTCTCCAATCTTTCATCCAGCTGTACTGCAATCCATCAAATACCCATGGATGATCGCTTCCCTTGATGGGATGCGGCATATGTTGGGCACTGATCATGAGATAGAAATACTGGAGATCAAGGTTCCGTCAAGACAAGTTCACATGTTTTGCAAGGAAATGAGATCCCCTCCAATCAGATATATACCTCAGATGCAGTTCCAAATGTATATCTCAGGGGTTGAGAGGATGCTGTATGTCTCATCATTTGATGGGGATATCATATCTGTAGTCTTGGAGAGAGATAAAACCTACATAAATTTGATGATTCCCCAAATTTTAGCGTTTAGAGACTGTCTGGTGAACTTTCGTCCTCCAGAGGCTTCTGATAGGGATAAGGTCGTGATAGACGATCCTGAGTTAGGTTTGGCGGCCGAAAGATATCTAGAGCTTGATCGGTTGATCACTGAGCTGAGTAATGAGAGGGATGATATCAGAACTCGGCTCATCAGCAATGTTGGACATCCTCGGGCCATCATCGGCCCCCTCAGCATCACAAAAGTGATCCGTCCCGGATCTGTTCAATATGCTGATATCCCTGAACTTCAAGGGGTAAATCTGCTACAATATAGAAAGAAACCAATTGAAAGCTGGCGAATTAGTTATGAATAAATTGAAAGATCAAGAATTTGTTCAAATTCATTATTCTGAAGATAGAGATCTTTGTACATATCCCAAAGGGTATAGGTTTGAGCATGTGAGAATTCTTGAGGATCAAGTTGGGAATTTTTGGATTCATGGAGTTGGTTATCTTGGGTGTCACGCCTGGGTGAAGTTAAATGTCTATCAAAAATCTTGGATAGAAATACAACTACTGAAAATAAATGGTTAAATTGGGAGTTTAGTTTATGGGAGTCGGATTTCATGTTGACGGGCATGAATGTAAAGCATCATGGTCATATTTGGGATTCCATGCATTTCGCAAGCGACTAGCAAACACAATCGGAATCGATTTGGAAAACATGCAGGGATTCTCGAAGAAACATCCAGACGATATCAATTATGTAAAAACTGGGATCATTCCCTGGGATAACGTACGATCGCCACTAAAATATTTGTTGGATCATTCCGATTGTGACGGTGAAATCTCCAGTAAACAATGTGGATGGATCTGGCCAATTTTGGAAAAGATCATTGATTTATGGGAATCATCATCTCAAAATGAATATGACATACTCCAGGCAAGTAATTTAATAGTATCGATGAAGTATTGCTATGTTAATAATAAACCACTCGAATTTTTCTGAGGTAAAATGAAATATTTGATCTTGTTAGTAATCCTTACAAGTTGCTCCTATCAAGCAGGAGTGGCTTGGGAATGGGGTAGACACAAGTCTATCGAAGAGAATCTCACTGAGCATGATGTGAAGATGCGAAAGTTGGCTGAAGATCTGGAAGATGCCAGGTGGGGGAGATGATAAAAGATGAGTTTTGCGATATTTGCTATCCGAAATATTTTGTGGTTTACGGATTTTGTAGAAACTGTGGACGGCCCTGTGAATTTCCATTATTGGAACCCCCACTATTTCTCTACCCAGAAGCTTTCAAAGATTCGTGGGAAATCGAAAAGTCTTTATGGAGAAATGGATGGAGAAAATGGCCATTTGATGAAGAATATGTTGAAGAGGAGAACAAATGACCAAATTCCTAGCTCTAATTCTCTTAGGTACATCCGCATCTCTCATGGCTGATCCAGGCATCACTATCGAGATTGACGTCTTCATCGACCAAATAGGTGGGACGCCGGGTAAAGAAACTATAGGATGGCTATGCAAGTGATATTCGTGCTGATACCTAAGTTTTTTAGATGGCTGTTCTATGGGAAACCCATGACATGACACAGAAATATAAGACAATTTTTAAGTTTTGTCATTTTGAATGCAATAAATGCAAATATATAATAACTACTGTAGGAGTAAATAAAATTTATTGGCCATTCAAAAAATGGGAATGCGTTAATTGTAAAGATCCTGATTCTTGGTATACCTATCAATTGACAAGGGGAGCCGTTCCCACTGATTACAATTTATGGTGTTCTCCTGTAAGAGATTCTTATTTTAAAATAAAAGATACAACAAGATCGGCCCTTGAAGAAATGAGAGATGTAGAATGACCCAATACCCCACCCACCTGATCGACGCGATCATCGCCATCACTGACGCTGATACATGCAAGAAAATAATTGACTTGTCAGACAAACTGAAAGAGGAAACCAAGTCCTATTATGAATGGTTCAGTTATCAGAAGTTCCCCAAGCTCTCGGAAATATGGATAGCTATATGCCGAATAGAGGGATACCAGAAGGGAAGCAATGAAGGTCTTTTAAAACGATTAGAAGCTATTGAGGCGAGTCTTGATAGGTTGGAGACAAAGAGGGCGAAGAAAGGCAATCCCGTCACAAGCTCACTGACCAATTCGCAATATGATGATTTGTTGAAGATCGGTAGAGGGAAGTGATCACAATCTTTGGCAAAGAATACCCCACCTATTTCAATCCACCTTATGATGGTTTGTATCGTTTTGAGCTGTCTAATGGAGTTTGTTTTGAAATTGTTCTGAAGTGTGGTGGAGAGATAGAAATTCCCATTGGGATACTCAAAATGTATATGGTTTGTTGAATAAGTAACAAAGATTAATTGGATACGAGGCCAAGAAATGACAATATACTTCTGGATGGCTTATGCATATCCCATCATATTTTACTTAGGATTTCTTCTTGGAAAAAGGATAAAGAAATGATCTGCTCACTCTGTCATAAAGAGCAAGCTACCGAATACTGCGTTGCCGTTCCCCTTCCCATCACCAAACAGCAAGAATGGGATGGTGTTATGCCGTCCGGGGATCAGCTACTCAGTATATGCAAGAACTGTAAAAGTGACCGTCATCGATTCTACGATCCTGGAGCGATGAGAGTAATCAAATGACCCAAACTAATCCAATAGTCACAAGACATAAAGTGACCGCTCTCCGATCTATGAGCAAGGAAAATCTTGTTAATATAATAGTGTCCCATTATCAAGAGTTCAACAACATCCTCGAGGCTCTATCATATATTCGTTCAGATATCGATCTGATAGAGAAAGGAGAAGCTTGGCATGTCCACGACAACCCTTGAGTCCAAGAAATGACCTTCATAGAAGCACTCAGCGAGTATCACAAGGGCAAGAGGATTAGGCGGCCATGACAGGGAATTTTTACCTAGACGAGAATGGGTATGTGCAGGCGAGGGATAGGTGAAGTGATGAAGTGGATTAGCGTGAAAGATCGAATTCTAAAACTTTCAATTATCGACACTCTTTCTGGTTGCTGGAATTGGATAGGCGCTTTAAAATGAAAATCCAAACTTAGGCGATATGGCAATATGATTATAGGATCTCGCAAAGATGGTTCGAGAAAGTCTATTAGTGCACATCGAGATTCTTTTGAAGCTTTCAAAGGACACATTCCTGAAGGGAAATGGATATTACATCAATGCGACAATCCTCAATGTGTAAATCCAGATCATCTTTTTGTTGGTGGTAGAAAAGCGAACATAAATGATCGTCAGAGTAAAGGAAGAAATAAGCCTGTAAATCGAGAAAACAATCCAAATTGCTCGCATTCTTCTGATGATATTTACACAATCCGTTATATGAGAAAACAAGGGGTTACATATAGAGAAATCGCTAGAATTTTTGGTTATAAAAGCCACAAATCCATCATTGATATCGTAACCCATAAAAGATGGCCGGAGCCGCCGAATGTGTAAGTGGATCAAATGCTCTGAAAAACTTCCTCAAGATGAATTCCGGTGCTGGATAGTTGTAAAAGAATCTGAGGTTGTCGATGGCGTCTTTGAAAAGTCAGTTATTCGACATGAATGGAATGATTCAAAATTAAATTATATTACAACTCAGGAGCCAGGTTTTCGTCTCGACGACGAGTATTGTTTCTATGCGTATCTGGACACAGCCTCTTATTGGATGCCTTACTTTACACCAGATCCACCAAGTGATATATAATCTCGATACCGAACCAAAACTCAACGAAATCGTCCTCTACAAGATCGCATCCGTCGATCCTGATTACAATTTCGACTGGATCGAAGGGGAGCTGATCTTGCGCATAAATTGTGAAGATGGGATTGCGCTGATCTTCTATATGCCAAGAGAAATTAATAAATCTGTTGGTAACGAAAATGCGCCTGGGCTGCAAAAGTAGGAACTTATACCTACTTATACAAGGTTATACACCAATATAGATATAACCGCTTATATTTTGATGAGGGTAAATCGGTATCTTGATTGGTTCGGATGATGGATATTGATCTTTTTCTTCACACCACATCAGACGTGGGAGGCCACCAAGAACAATAAGAGGTATGAGAATCTTTAGCATAGGAGTATCCTGCTATTTGCAAGGACGTTGATGAATGGAAGGGTAGATGTGGTTCCGGAGCCAACAACATAAGCATTTTGAGAAATTGGAGATGTGATTTTATCCTCTTATTTAACATACTAAATATCCCCATGCATAAGATGTTGTGGAGGTGCCATCAACGCCTTGGGTATTAGTAGCAGCACCACTAGTTTGCAAATAAAATGTAACCGCATCTCCGGCCGTCAACAGTCTTGCGCCCGATCCATTTATAACTCCAAATCCATTGGATACTGCTGGAGTAACTAGATTTGCAGGATTAATTTTTACTGGTAGAAATCCAACAGATCCATTAATAAAAATTGATCCAATTAAATCGGTCATTAAAGCTGTTATTCCTGTAATTCCGAAAGAAAAACCTAATACATAAAAACTTGTAGAAGGTGCAGTAAAAGTAAGTTTTCCGGCCACAAAGGAAGTATTTGATCCTCTGTCAGTAACAACTGTTGTTGTGCCGCCTGAGTTATTCCCCAGAAAATATATAGCGCCTGCACCTGTTGCATTGGTTGCAGAAACCGTCAAATTGGCAAAAAATGCTGGTTGTAATGGGAGGGTTTGTATCCCAGTTGTGGTGACAACTCTTGTTATAGTTCCGGTTGATGGGTTTGAAGATCCAGCGTTTGTAGTAAATTCTTTGTATTTGGCAGAATCGCTAGCATCGATCCCCCATCCCCATGTTCGAGTAGAAGATAAAGCTGCCTGAAAATATGCATCCGCTCCGCTTGTAGAAGTCGCTTGAGCAATAACGGTAGCATCCGATCCCGCATTCGTTGTGTCTGAATGAACGGCTGCACTAAATGCAATTTGACCTGCACCCGCCAAATTTCTTCCTGCAACAAACCCAGCATTTACAGTTTGATTATTTATCACATTTGTCGTATCTGCCATATATTTCCTTTATGCCGGTGTCCAGTTACCAACCATATCTTCCACTCTCCAAATCGTAGATACTCCAGCAGTAATACATCTCAACGTCACACAGTCACCTACGTTGGTACCTGTAAGTGTGCCGGTTACACCAACAGTTGTATTTGTTGATCCAATAACGATTTGTTGGCCGGCATTCTGAGCTATTGTGGTAATGCCAAGTTTCCCATCGATCTTCATCACATCCCCAACAAGACCACTGGCTGGAAGAGTATATGTTACCCCTGCACCTCGATCAGTGCTGTAACCATTGAAGACAAGCATGGCCTGTGTAGGTGAAGTTACATCAGTCCATGTAAATGATTGAGTTGATGCAATCGTAATGGTGTTGGAGGCATTTGTTACAGAGATACCAGCACCAGCAGTAATTGTGGCAGCTGCTGGAGATCCTGCTGTAGATCCAACTACTACTTGCCCATCCGTTAGAGCAACCCATGTTGGAACTCCTGTGGAGTTGGTGGTCAGTACAGAACGGGCTGTTGACGCTAGACCCCCAACTACGTTAGTAGAAGAAGAATAGAGGATTTGATTGATGGTAGTAGTTGAAGGGTAAGTTGCTGTGCTATAGGAAGGGTCAGCAGCTGCATTATTTTGAAGGATCTGTCCTGTGGAAGCTGAAGGGCCAACTTTGGTTATAGTCGCAGTTCCTGCGCCAACTAAGACGGCATGATTAGTCAGCCCTGTCAATTGGACAGTCTCGGTGTTGGCTGTACCAACTGTTGTGATCGATCCTGTTCCAAGGATATTGAAATTGCCACCAGCAGTTGGAGTTTCTGCCCCTCCTGAATCTCCAGTAATGGTTGTAATTGCACCAGATGCCGATATTGCTTGAAAGGTAGGTGCTGATCCAGCACCTGTAGAAGTGAAGACAAAACCAGAAGTTCCTTGTCCGGTTGCAGCTGATTGAAAAGGATTGGTAGTAGTAGTTCCCCCAATGATTGGAGCAAATGCTGTAAATGAAGCAGCCCCTGTTCCACCATTAGCAACGACTAGTGTACCCCCCAAAGTCAAAGTGGATACTGCACCAGCAAAAGTTAACCCTGTGGTTCCACCAACTATGTTCCAGTTTCCTGCTGTGGGGGATAATGCCCCACCACT
>Ga0193744_1000079_pt1 | contig 38240 bp, 23 predicted proteins | sample L1a1metaG_FD_143056 | JGI IMG/M metagenome (GOLD analysis project Ga0193744, IMG submission 143056) | Soil microbial communities from a riparian zone of the East river system, Colorado, United States - L1a1 | ecosystem: Environmental > Terrestrial > Soil > Riparian zone | place: USA: East River...
GGGCTATTTGACACTAGCCATATTTTGCTATAATAATGTTACCCCTATTGGGGCTATATTTCCTTAACTAAACGACATTGGCTCGCGAGCTGTCCGTACGTCCCATATTTTGCGTACATTTAGCGACGCTTTCGTATTAATATGCTATTTAGTAATCAAGCCTTCTACTTTTAAATCATCCATTAAAAAGCGATTATTGCCTCCGCCGTTCCATAGTTGAATACATACCTGATCAAAAGATTTATTAGGTATTTTAATATCAAAATGAAATTCTTTGGTTTCACCATTAGTATAAAACCTGTCTAGCCTTACAATTTTTTCTTTTACTACTTTGGAATGATCTTTATACCTGATAATAAATTGAGCAAATTTCCAGAAATCCCACTCCCTCCATGAACATTTGAAGGTGGCAGATGTACGAATTACCTCGTATAAAGGACTATGTGAATTAAAACAGAATTCAGGGGTGAATTGGACGTTTTTATCTACACAAAAGGATCTATTTCCATCAATAGGTTTTTCTCCAAAAGTCGTGGCTGAGGTATCCTTTTCAAAATCATTAGTATATAAAATCTCGGCTTTTTTAAACTCATTAATATTCAATTCATTAGTATCAAGTATTTTGAGATCATTTTCATCAAAATCCCATCTTCCTAATACATGCAAGAAATAAGCCCTGTTAATAAGCTCAACGTAAAAGAATTTTCCAATATGGGCATTGTATGTCCACCAAAGATTGAGGTACAAGAATATGAACCAGAAAAATGTAATTATAAGTTTTAGCCATTTTTTCCTGGATACATATTCAAAAAATGATCCTAATGGAATACAAAGCATGGCATATGCCTGCACCATTGTTCGCTGTCCGAGACTGCCGCCATACCACCAGATATCCCAGGCAAATGCAACATAAATAAATAATAAAGTAAAAACTAGAATTATAGAAACGAGAGTTTTTGTAGAATCAATTTTACGCATTAAGTATATGCCAATTAAAGCAAAAAACATTACAGGGGTATACATTAACCAACCGCATTTATAACTAAATAACCCGTTAATAATATGTGGTCTTAACCAGCTAAATCCCTGGTCCTGGTAACTGTATACGATCCAGTGACCTGATACATATTTCCAATAAATTATTTGGATAGAACCTACTGCAATACAGGCCATAATTGCTAGTGCAAATTTTGAAAAGTGGTGGATGATAAGATTCCATCTTAAGAGCAAACTTTGTCTAGATAAAATATTAACACCCCATAAAACGGGAATTAGTACTGAAATAATTTCTGTTGGTCTTGTTAATGTAGCGAGTCCAATAAGGCCACCAATCAAAGCTGATTTTATATAAGTAGGCTTATTATAAAACTGAATAGTAAAATAGATAATTAATGTATATAATGTAAAGACTGTATTATGGGTCATTGCTCCATCAAAAGCTGTATAATTAAGGTAATTGGTTACCAGAACTAAAGTAGCTAGGGTAATAGCTGTTGTGGAATCATTAAAATAGATAAGCAGGATTTTTCTCATATACCACAGGCCCAGTAAGGTTATTAGAAAACATCCAAAAGCAATACTTAACTGGTATGGTTTGGAAAATCCATCAGCAGGGTAATTAGTAAAATATTTGGTTATTAAGTGTCCTACGAGAAATGCGGGTAAATATTGAATTGCCTGGCCACAACTGTATTTAAAAACATAGTTTCCATTTTTAGTTTTAAAGGCCTGATCAAATTGTGGTGTTGGTTTATATTTATTTGAAATAGAGTCTTTAAAATTAAGCTTTTTAATATCCTTATAAATAAATATGGCAGGTAGATAATAATAGTAACCACAAACATCCCAACTAATTGTAGCAGCCTGGCCGGATTTATTAAATTTTGGGTGTAATAAAAATATTAAACTCCCAATAAATATAAAGAATAGAAAAACAGATATAAGTGATAAATTTTTATTTTTCATTTACAAAGGAGACATTTTATTTCCCCATAATTTTATTTTGTAATAAACCCCTCTACTTTTATTTCATCTATTAAAAACTTATTATTTCCATCTCCATTCCAAAGCTGGATGCATATTTCATCAAAAGCTCTATGAGGTGCTTTACTATCTAAATAAAACAATTTAGTTTCACCTTGATTATAACTTCTTTCAACCCTAAGCATTACTAATTTTACCAAATTTGAATGGTCTTTAAATCGAACAAGAAATTGGACATATCGCTCATAATTAAAACTTTTTAATATACATTTAAAGCTTGCAGTAACTCTAAAATATTGATAATTAATGTTCAATGGTCTAAAACAAAATTCCGGAGTATATTGAACATGTTGATCTACGCAATAGGATTTAGAACCATCAATAGGTTTTTCTCCTAATAAATTAGCAGATGAATCTTGTTCAAAATTATTTGTATATAATAAATCTGATTTTAAAAAGTCGTGTATCGTTCCTTCATTATTATCTAATAATTTAATATCATTTTCATCATAACTTAACTTGCCTAATACCCTCCAAAAATAAGGTACATTTTTTCCTTCTATCCAAAAATATCCACCAAAATGAAAGTTGAAGGTCCAATAAATATTAAGATAAAGAAATAAGGCCAAAATTAATCCTATAAATATTTTTAGCCATTTCTTGTTTAAAATGCTCTCATAAAATGCAGCTAATGGTATACACAATAAAGGATATGTTTGAACCATAGTACGTTGACCAAGACTACCTCCATACCACCAAATATCCCATGAAAATGATATATATATGTATAAAAGCATAAAAATAATTAATAGTGATATATGTGATTTAACTGAACTAGTTTTTTTTATTTGGTAAATTCCAATTAAAGAGAAAATCATAACCGGAGTATATATTAGCCAACCACCTCTAATACTAAATAAGCCATCTAAAATATGCGGTTTAAACCAACTGAAGCCCTGATCTTGATAGCTATATACTAACCAATGGCCAGAAACATATTTCCAATAGATCAATTGAATTGAACCTATTGCTACACATGCAATTACAGCATAAATAAATTTTATTTTATGCAGTTTTATAAAATTCCATCTGTCTATTCTACTTTGTTTCGATAAAATATTTACACCCCATAAAATAGGAATTAAAAAAGTAATGATTTCCGTAGGTCTTGTTAAGGCACATAATCCTATTAATAAACCAATTAAAACTGATTTCTTTATGGTTGGATATTCATAAAACTTTATGCTTAAAAAGATAATTAAGGTATATAAACTAAAGAGATAATTATGCGACATTGCACCATCAAATGCTGAATAATTAAAATAATTGGTAACCAATATCAAAGTAAACAAGCTTATGGCTGTTATTTTATCACTATAATATTTGAGCAATATTTTCCTCAAAAAATATAATCCTAAAAAGCTAATTAAAAAGCTACCTAAGGCTATACTAAAATGATAAGGTTTTGAAAATCCATCTGTTGGGTATTTTGTAAAGTATTTAGTTATAAAATGACCAATAAGAAAAGATGGTAAATATTGAATCGCCATTCCACAACTATATTTACAAACATAATTGCCGTTTTCGACTTTGAAAGCCTGATCTAAATGAGGAGTTGGGTTATATTTCTTGATAATTGTATCTTTAAAATCAAGATGTTTAAGATCATGATATATAAAGATTGCTGGTAAATAAAAATAATAACCACTTACATCCCAGCAAATAGTTGAAGATTGCCCATGCTGATTATGCTTTGGAAAAAACTTAAAAACAAAAAGCCAAATAATAAGCAGTGAAAATATTAATACTATTAAGGAAGAATTCTTAGCCTTCATATTCTCAAATGTTAATTTTTATTCAGGTAAATTTATAATTATTTAAATTTATTAAATGAATCATTTAGATATTTAAATCAATTAAATACAAACACAACTTAAGGGCATGGATAACAAAGTCTAATTATAATGCATTTTTGGAGAGGACAGATAATTTATTTTTGAGTATTATTACATGATATTATAAATGCAGGATAAGAAATGGAATTGAATTCATAACATGTATATGAAATATAATTTTAAAGATATTGGATTAATTGGAATTGCAGTTTTATTTTTTTGTGGCTTCATTATGAAGGCTTATTATATTCCTATCACTTTTGATGAATCGCGAACCTGTTTATATTATAGTCAACTACCAATACATTCAATTATTTTTTATGATAATCCCTGGCCAACAAACCATGTGCTTAATTCCCTTGTAATTAAACTATTTACCAATATTTGGGGAATAAGTCAAATGGTTTGTCGTATTCCAACTTTATTATTTAGTTTTATTTATTTAGTTTATTGCATAAAAATATCGAAAATAATGTGCAATAATGGATTTATTAGAATATCCATTTTTATCATTTTTTTATGCAATCCTTATGTAAATGATTTTTTTTCGTTAGCCCGAGGTTATGGTATGGCCATTTCTTTAATGATGACTAGTATATATTACTTAGTAAGATTTATAATTACTCCTAAATATGCTCTAATAGTTTATAGTTTAGGTTTTTCTTTTTTGGCAGTGGAGAGTAATTTTACTTGGCTTGTTTATTTTGGTGGATTGACTTTATGCATGGGTTTAGCCATCTTATATTTCTATAAATTAGATAAAATAAACAAAGAACAGCTTGTAAAATTTGTACTGATAGAATTTTTAATAACTATTGTGACTTTGGCTTTTATAATATTACCAATTATTAAAATGTCGTCTACAGACCAATTTCAATATTGGAAAGGAGATAGCTTTTTTAACGTTACTCTTGTATCCATGTTTAATAATTTTATGTATAGCAGGTCTTATATAAAAATAGCTCCTGAAGACATTATGTTAATCTGGAGTGTTTTAATTAGCATTTGTTTAACCATAGGCTTTAGATTGATAAAAAATAATAAAAGTAATGAGTTCTCAATTTTATCAATAGCCTCAATTTTATTTATTTGCACTTTAATAGTTAACATTAGTCAACATATTATCTTACATACCCCATATCTTATAGGTAGAACAGCTATTTTATACCATCCTCTTGTTTCTTTTTTATTATCTGCTACTATTTGTTTTTTTTATAATTTTTATAGCAGAATTGTTATCAAAATTGCTGGCATAATAAGTTTTTTAATTATAATTCATCTCAGCTTAAACTTTAATTTAAAGTATTTTGCAGAATGGTGGTTTGATAAAAATACCTTTGAAGTCATCAATTTCTTAAAAGAAAATAAAAAGCCTGGAGAAGTAGTAGAGCTTAATACACATTGGATGTTTCAACCTTCTTTTAATTTTTATAAAACAACACAACATTTGGATTGGCTCAAATTACAATCAGATCATCATGAAAACCAGAAAGATAGTTTATGGACTTATTATTATACTTTTAACGAAGAAGATATAAAAATGAAACCTGAATATCATTTAATAAAAGGTTTTGAAGGTAATAGCAGAGTAATTTATATGTTAAACGATTCTTTAATTATTGCCAAAAAAGCAAAATAATTTTATATAGTTGACTTTAATTTAAATACCTTAATGGAACCCTTTTGCATTAATAAAGAATCAACATATTGATTAAAATCTGGATCTTCATCAATTTTCCTGCTATCTGAATACATGTACTTTATTTTAAATCTGGATATCATATCTCTCACCCAATCAATTTGCAGCTCATCATTCTTAAATATATGTCCCTTTTTGTCAACCATATAGGCAAAAACAAATATTGATTCGTCATTAAGTATAATACATTGTTCAGATTTTGGTACTGCAGATCTCAATTCATTTTTGTAAGTAAATAGGTCTTTATTGCAATAAGATTTTTCAACACTCCAATTATTTTGGGTTGAATTATAGGTTAAAAAGGGCATCCAAAGTACTAGTAAAATAATTGCCCACTTAATATACAAGTTTAAATACCAAGCCTTTTTCAAGCCAAAACAAACACCTGCAAACAATAGTGGAAGAAATGGCATCATATAATAATCATGTATCATTTCTATCATAGGAAACTCAAATAAAAAATAGAAAATGCACATAATATAAGAAGCTAGAAGAATTTGAAAAGGATAACTTCTAAATAGTTTTTCTTTGAAAGCAAAATAAACTGCAAATAAAAACAAGATAGTACTGGCAGTATTCATCAAATGATGGGGAAACATTTCATGAAAATGATAAATCAATATATCAACTCCTCTCCCAATTGTTACAGGACTATTAATAATCCCATTTATAATTCCATTTCCATTCCAACCTGGTATGACCCAGACATACCATAATAATGCTGGAAATAATATTAAAGCATAGATTAACAAAGTTTTAAAAGCAACATGGAAATTATCCCTTTTACTTAATACTACCAAAAGTGAAGCTCCAAAAATAATATAAGGCAACTTTGAAAGAGTAGCAATTAATAAAAAAAATGCTGATATGAAAATATTTTTCCAATTTATGTTATCCTTAAGTTTCATGATATACACCAGGTACCAGGTAGCACAACATAATGCCATATTATCCGGTAATGGATTCATAGTGTAATAATAAAATATAGGTGAGAAACAGAACGCAAATGTGGCCAAGGAACTTATAATATAATCTTGGGTTACCTGTCTAAATAAGGTAAAGAGACCAAAACAAGTAAACAAACCCAATAAGAACATAGATATTCTAGTTACAAGTATATTATTTCCAAATATTTTAATAAAGCATGCTACTAGCCATTGCATAACAGGAAATTCATAACGGTATATATTATCTTTCCCTTGATTAAATGATGCCGTTCTTGGGTTAAGAATATTAAAATCCTGATCAACAAAATTATTGATGTTCCATTGTGTCTGACTTTGACGCCATAAATGGACGCCGATTAGGTCAGTTTTAAAAATGTTAAGGTGCATGAACAAGCTTAATACAAACCCAACTATTAAAATATAATATGCAATCTTTTTATTTGTCATAATTTATTGTGCAAATAAAGTTCGTTCAATTTAAATTTGATAAAGATTAATTTAATTTATTTAATTAGATAAAAAACCTTAAAACTTTTAAAAATAGAATACACTATTAATAAATCGATTCATTTTTACTTTTTAAATCAATAAGCAATTTATTTCAATTTATTACCCTGCATTTCAAGAATAAGGAAAAACAAATAAACTAAATTACATTTCTAATATGGAAAATAAAACCGAATTTTCTTCAAAACCTACCGAATTTACAACCAAACACACCGAATATACAATGGAAGATAAAAATTGATTAATAATTGTTTTATTTGTTATCATTTTTTAATCTTAAATTATTTTATATGAAAAAATATTATTTATTAATCTTATCAACACTGCTTTTTAATAATTTATTTGCTGGAGTTGAACCATTATTAGAATTTAATAAATGGACAAAAGTACATCTAGAAGGTGGAATTTTATTCTGTGAAGAATTTCAAAATTCATTTTGGGATGGATTCGATGGCACATCTCTTCAATCTCACTGGTTAACATATCAACCTTGTTATCCTCCTCAAACCCCTCCTGACAATTGCGATGAAAGTAGGTTTGCCCATTATAAGGACTCTAACCCTGGCATTTGGAAAAATGAAAATGTAACTGTAGCAAATGGGTATCTATATATGGCGGCAAGAAAAGAAGATTCCTATTGGCCTCTTCCCGATCAAAATAAAAGAGAATTTTCTCAATCTGTTGTATATATGGAAGACCACTCTCCATTTAGACAAGGTAAATATACTATGAGGGCAAAACTTCCTGGGGGTGATAAAACCTGGGTCGCATTTTGGATGTGGCATGGAGATGAAATTGATGTGCTGGATACTTCGAGTGATCCCTGGATTGCAAATGGAGTTCACGGAAAAGGATTTTCTCAATATGGCCAGAAACATCTTACCTATGCAGATTTTGGTTTCCCTCCAGGGTTTAGTTTAAAAGATGCTTTTCATGAGTTTTCCGCAGAATGGGACCCTTTTAAAGTGGTATTTAAAATTGATGAAACTGTAACTAACATAATATATAAATACTGGAAATCAGCTACTGAACCTCTGTGGGTTGGTTGCGGTGATGCACTGCCGGAGGGAGATTATTTTATAAATCCAGTTTTCCCAACTCCTGAAGATCGACTTTTTAAGCCCATTATTTGGCATATGATTGATAATATTGACCCAGCTACTGGTATAGGAACTGCCCATCCAAATTGGTCTGCAGAATTTTTTCCGAATTACTTAATAGTAGATTATGTGAAAATTGAAATGAAAGATTACCATGTAATTAAACTTGATGTTCCATGCGACTATTGCTTCATAAGTGATAATGAAGTGTGTTTATCTTTAGATGATTTTGTTGGCAATGCAGGTCTTACAAATACTAAAGAGAATTTTAATATTCAAACCGTTACGTCATCAAATAATGTTGATGCATATATAAGTTCTGATGAGAAATCTGTTTGTTTAAAATTGAAAACTGGTCATTCAAAAGAAAATATAATTCTACATGTAACTATTTATGGTAATAAGGGTTCTAATATTACATTTAATCAAACTATTAAACCTATCAATTCTGAACCAGATTTGCATATATATAAAACTGATAACGGTCATACTATTCCAGGTTGTGATAAACTTAAAATATATGTAGATTATGCAAATCGTTGTAATGATGAGGTAAATTTAACTATTTCACCAGATGTATCAAGAGAAGATGATAATCCAAATAATATTAATAAAGATAATTTGGCATTTTTTATTCCTCAAGGATGTTATGATTTTACTTTAACCTATCCCGCTCATTGTGGCAGTTCGGATCTAATTACAAAACATTATTCTACTAAAAAACCTACCTTAAGTTTTCATGAAGTTATAAATTCAGGAGTAAGGAAAACTCAAATTTGCGCTGAATTAAATGATATATGTCTTAAAGATATTACAATTGATTTAGATCCAAATATTCCTCCAGATATGACCATGTCAGATTACGGGGACTTAAATTACTGCCTTCAACTGCCAAATGGATGTTATAACGCAACTTTAAAATATCTATGTGGATCTGAATATATTTCGGATAATTATTGCTTTAGCAGTCCTAATATAACACCTGAATTATATTTCAATAGTAATTTGACTAACAAAGTTAATTCAACAAATAAGATTACAGATAATGAGTTTAATTTATATTTTGATCAAACTATTTTTAAAAATGTCAATGTAATTTTCTACAATGTTTTTCCTTCAATTTACGCCAATTGGATACATAGCACGATCAATAATAATATAATTTCAATTGTTGGTCATCCTGGAATTAGAAGTTTCCAAATTAAAGTTTTATTTGGAGATTGTTGTGATGATATTGTTATACCAAAGTGGTATACATTTCAAAACATAAATGCTTGGAAGGATAATTATAAAGTTTTACCAAATCCAACCGCTGGAATAATCAATGTAACATTAGATGGGGGAGAAATATCTAATGCTTCACCCGAAGCAACTCCTAACCCAGTTAATGCTACCCTATTTCGGGGAGACGGAACAACTATAATTGAAACAAAGAATTTTATTAATTCTGCTGTAAATTTTGATCTTAGTAATAGACCTGGCAGTAATTTTTATATTTCAGTATATGATGATAAGATATTAGAAAATTTAATTTTTCCAGTTATCAAGATTCAATAAAAGAGAAGTTTATTTAAACAGATTAATTAAGCTCTTATTTCTAATTAATGAAGTTTATAATCAGAAATAAGAGCTTATTATTTATTAAATAATTTTCCCTACTCAAACTCCACCGCCTTATGACTGCCATCGCAAAATGGTTTGTTCTTTGATTGGCCGCATCTGCAAAATGCCGTTACATTGTCTTTTTGACAAAAATTTCCTTCATGATCCTGAATGGTGATGCTTCCATGAACCAATAAGGGTCCTCCCTTTGTTACAATAATGAGATTTTCTATTCTTGTTTCTTTAATTGGTTCTGCTTCATTGTTCATTCTATAACTTAAGGCTCCTGAAGGGCATTTTTTAACTTGTTCAATAATCTCATTTGTGTTTGCCCCCTGCATATTTATCCAGGGCTTATTAGCCGGATTAAATACAGCATTTAATTGAGTCCAGCATATTTTAGAATGAATGCATACATCTGGTTTCCAGATAACGGTGACATCTCCATTTGTATATTCCTTTTTCATTATATTAATTTTAACTGTATCCCTAAATATGGGCTATATAGAAATTTCTCACTAATAAAAAAACAAACGTAAACTCTTATTTTTATTTTCTCATTCAATGTAATTCAATCATTTATTTAATAAACTCTGCATTAAATATAAATCATTCTTTCAAGAAAATAAGTTCCTTCCTTTTAATAAATGAGACTATCAATTTATCATGGCATTGTACTCAGGCCCCGACCGAAAAGGTACGGGGTCTAAGGACCGTACGGGCCCCTACTTTTTTGCAGTCGCCCAAAAAAGTAGGCAAAAAAGGCTTGCCAAATCAAGGCAGCTATACACAAAGCCTTGCCCACTTGAAAACCTGTATCTGGCTCAAGTGCCCCCAGAATCTTTTGACCTTTTAGAGTCGTCACGAATGTCAAAATATTCAATGCGCTCTGCTTTCCCTCCATGCCTTTCCTGTTGCAGTTTTCAATGCTCTGATTTGGCTCAATAAAATTAGATTTTATGCAATTTGAGATTTTAATTAAAGGCTATTTAAAAACAAAACTGAGTTGCTTCTCAGGATTTGTCAATTTAGAGCTTTGCTTATTATCATTTATATCTATGTGTACTATTCCCATTTGCGTTTCTTCTACATCATATAAGATAGAACTTTCTATATTAACACTTGAAGGTGCTCCTATATTGCTAATTTCAAAATAGGACCAAATCGCTTCTTCTTCCTGCTCATAGCCTATATAATTTAAAACCTGTTTTTTGCCATTAATGCTTATTGTTAAATGCTTCTGAATATACGCATTAATCAACTTATCAGCTTTGTCTTTGTCTTTTGGATGTAAAAGATCTATACTTGAACTATTGGACTTTTCAAGGGCTTTTTCTAAATCATCCGTGAAAGTTCTACAACTTATTTGCAAAGTCTTTGATTTTTGATCATATTTTATATCGGTGACATTCACATAGAATGGATGGAAAGAACATAAAAAGAAAACTGAGGCACTTAGTATCAATAGGTGACCTCTTAAGCAATTTTGGACAACTGAACTTAGCTTCATTTTATGTAATATTGTTCTGACATTCAAAAGTAAGACTATTTATGCAGGATTTTACATTATGGCTCAGCACCGGTATGCTACACATCCTGGATTGGAAGGCCTATGATCATATTGCATATATTATGGCCCTTACTGCCTGTTTTTCATTTACCGCATGGAGAAAATTATTAATTCTTATAACCGCTTTTACGATTGGTCATTCAATAACACTGGCTTTGAGTACACTTAATATAGTTAGTATTAAACCAGGTATTATTGAAGTGTTAATTCCAGTCACAATACTTGTTACGTGTATTAATAATTTCAGAATGATTGACAAAATTAATAAAACTATACTGCCAAATTATATAACCGCGCTGTGTTTTGGATTTATACACGGTATGGGTTTTTCTTTTCTTTTAAAATCAATGCTGGGTCATCAGACTAATATAATTGTCCCTTTATTAGGATTTAATCTTGGATTAGAGATAGGTCAAATCATTATAGTTGCATTAATACTCATAATATCTATAATTTTATCCCGGATTTTAAGACTTTCTTCAAAAGTATGGGTCATTTCTATTTCTTCTATTGTAGGAATCTTATCTTGTTATCTTATTTTTCAACGCCTTAGTTTAATAATCACATCATGAAGCTTAAATTTTTCTATTTGTTATTAAGTATTTTATTAATAACTATTTCAAACGCTTTAGCCCAGAATATTCAAAACAATCCTAAATCTAATCACGGGAATAAATTTGAGCAACTGGGCACCATTTTGCAATCTCCTAATGCTTTCAGGACTGCTTCAGGTGCTCCCGGCTATAAATATTGGCAGATGAGAGCAGATTATGATATAGACGCCACACTAGATGAAAAGAATCTTCAATTATTAGGTTCAGAATGGGTGACTTATTTTAATAACTCACCTGATAAGCTGGATTATATTTGGTTACAACTTGATGAAAATGAACACGATCCAAATTCAGACAGTAATAGTTTTGATGGGGGCAAAGTAAGCCCTCCCCTTAATACAAATGAAATTGATGGCATTGACAGAAGAACTAAACTAGAAGGCTATGGTGTAAAAATTGATGAAATAACTGATGAAACTGGTAAACCCCTTCATTATTATGTCAATCAGACTATGATGAGAATAGACTTGCCTACTATGTTGGAAGCTTCGGCTAAAGTTAAGTTCAAAGTGAAGTGGCATTATAAAATTCCAAATCGTATGACTTTGGGAGGAAGAGGTGGTTATGAGTATTTTCCTGAAGATGGCAATCATCTGTTTACTATGACTCAATGGTATCCAAGATTGTGTGTCTATTCAGATTTCCAGGGATGGCAAAATCACCAATTCACAGGGAGGGGAGAATTTGCCTTAGCATTTGGCAATTTTACCGTAAAGATGACAGTGCCTGCAGATCACATTATAAGTGCTACGGGTCAATGTCTGAACTATGACAAAGTATTAAGTCCTGTTCAGTATAACAGGTGGCAAACCGCTCAAAATGCGAAGGACGTAATGGAAATTGTGACCTTAGACGAAGCCACAAAAGCAGAAAAGTCGAAATCAGGTTCTACCAAAACCTGGGTGTTTAAAGCAGAAAATGTAAGGGACTTTGCATGGGGGTCTTCAAGAAAATTTATTTGGGATGCTATGCCGGTTGAAGTAGAGGGTAAAAAAGTGATGTGCATGAGCTACTATGCAAAAGAAGCTTACCAATTATGGAGAAAGTATTCAACTAAAGTGGTAGCGCATACAATTAAGACCTACTCAAAATATACAATTCCTTATACCTATCCGGTAGCTATCAGTGTTGAAGCATCCAATGGAATGGAATACCCTATGATCTGTTTTAATTTTGGAAGAACTGAAAAAGACGGAACTTATACTGAATCAACCAAAAATGGAATGATAGGAGTGATTATACATGAAGTAGGACATAATTTCTTTCCAATGATTATCAATAGTGATGAGCGGCAATGGACCTGGATGGATGAGGGGCTTAATACCTTTGTTCAGTTTTTAACAGAACAGGAATTTGATAATAATTTTCCTTCTTCCAGGGGTCCATTGCCGAAGATAGTTGATTATATGAAGCTGCCTAAAGATCAATTAGAGCCGATTATGACCAACAGTGAAAACATTAGACAGTTCGGTTCAAATGCCTATGCAAAACCAGCTACAGCATTAAATATTCTTAGAGAAACAGTCATGGGTAGAGAGCTCTTTGATTTTGCTTTTAAAGAATATGCTAAAAGATGGGCATTCAAACATCCTACACCTGCTGATCTTTTCAGGACAATGGAAGATGCATCGGCAGTTGATCTGGACTGGTTTTGGAGAGGCTGGTTTTATGATGTTGACCCCGTTGATATAGCAATTGATTCAGTAAAAGTATTTACTTTAAATAATGCTAAAATGCCATTAACAGTTAATAACAAACCGGTAGAAACTAAAACAGCTGAATTTGAGAGTATTTCTAAAATCAGAAACAGGGAATCGGGCGTTAAATTCCTGGTTGAAAAGGATACTATATTAAAAGATTTCTATTATTATTATAAACCGGAAAAGGAGGTTGCCAAAGATGCTAAGCCAGTGGTTACGAATGAAGTGGTCTCAGATTCAATGGTGGAAAACTACAAGAATAATTATTATTATGAAGTGAGTTTTACCAATAAAGGTGGTTTGGTAATGCCCATAATCGTGCAATGGAATTATGTAGATGGCACTTCCGATATTGATAGGATAAGTGCTCAAATCTGGCGAAAGAATGAACAGAATGTAATTAAGACTTTTGGCAAAAAGAAAGAAGTTGCTTCTATACTTTTAGATCCTTTTAAAGAAACTGCAGATATTAATGAGGCAAATAATACCTGGAATGTAGATGAAAAGCCAACCCGTTTCCAGTTGTTTAAGTCAAGACAAGAAGGAGGTAGGAGAAGAGGGGGTGGTTCAAGGCCTGATGGGAATCCTATGCAGAAGGCGAATGCGGAGAAGAATAAAGGCAGTTAGAGATTTACGAATTACGATATACGAATTACGATTGGCTTTTAACGCTGAATTCTAGGTTAAGGTTGAGGATAAGGTTAAGCTTGCTTCAGATTTTATGATAAAAAATGAGGGGGCAATCCGTTGTGATTGTCCTTATGTCAAGTAATACTAATTTACGAATTACGATAAACGATTTACGATTGGCTTTCAGCGCTGATTTTTAAAAATATTGTAGGGGCGAACCCATGTGTTCGCCCTATTGTGGAGTTTACATTTTGAGGAGTTGAGGACTCAATGTGAATTTGCAGAGACTTCTTAGATCAGCTTTAGATCACACTGCGATCGAATTGCTGCCGCCTCTTGGTTGACTCGTTGGTAGTTGGTCTGTCCGTTGGTCGAAAACGAAATCCGATGCTCATTATTTGTAATCATCTTTTCATCTGAATCTTGAAATCTTCATTCAGACAAAAATGATGCTGAAGCTAATTGCTGAAGTAATTCACCATTCAATGTCGTTTAGTTAAGTAAATTTATTAGTGTTATCTATGTGCAAAAAGATTAAAAATAGTCTGGAATACTAGTTTCAAAAGATATTTCGCTTAACTAAACGACATTGATTTACAATTCCCAATTAAAATCACTGGCTTTTATTATTCCTAATCAGTACAGTATTAATTCTACTAAATTCAGAAATGATTTTATAGTTTACAGAATCCAATTCCTTTAACTGGTCTTTAAAAATGTAATAATAGTCATCTGTTTTATGGACACCATTCCTGTCTGCTTCTTGTAGCCAGCTTATATTTTTAGTTTGCCTGTAAAAATTAATAGTGGGCTCAAATAGCCAGTTAATTCCAATTTTTATTGGAGAAGAACTTGTATCATTCTGTTTATGATACTCTATTAAATTTCCCATCATAGTTTTAGTTTCCATATCATATTCCCATTCAGCACAAGAACGTAAGTCAGCTTTGGATACAAAAATAATACTGGAAATGAGGGCCATACCTAACATCACTCCATGGATACCATTCTTATATTTTAGGGAGCTTAAAAAAGAAAGTAAAAAGCCTAAGTGAATAATAAAAAGAGGAAAAAGGAAAATAGAAAAACGAAGTATCGGGTAATCTGCTTTTAATAGAATGTGCTGTAATACAATTTCGAGTGGTATAAAAATCAACAACAAGTTGGAAATGATTAGTCCTTTCTGCTCTTGAAAGAAACTTATGTTACCCTCTTTTATTTTTCTGATAATAATATTGAGTGATATTAAAACAATAGCTGTGAATAATAATTGGCCAATAAAAAAGACCACAGGCGAAAGCTCAGTAGTATGAAAACAATAATTTATGAGTTGCTTAATTGTATCATTATAGAAACCATTCTTACCCCCGAAATCTAAATTATTATTACTAATTACTCTTCTAACCGGTTCATATAATACTCCCACCACAAACAGAAATGGAATAGCATTTATCTTATTAACACTAAAGAAATTGAATTTTGTTTTGTTAATATAGTTGGATTCCAGGAAAGTAAGCAGGTTATAAATCAACAGAAGTGCCACATAAAAATCCAATAATGTAAAGTTGCTCAAGACTGCTAATAAGCCACCCAAGTGAAACAGAATGATATTCTTGATTTTATGCTCATAAAATGACTGAATAAAATGATATAAGCTCATCAGCATAAAGCCACAAGAAAGTCCATATCCCCTTGCCAAGCCAAAAAGATCTATTAAGGTGTTATTAGTACATAATAGTATAAAAATAGCCAGTGCCAGTAATTGATTAGTTTTTCTAAAAAGTAAAAAACTATAGATCATAAATACCAATAACAAAATCAGATTTGGTAGTCGTAAGGAAATTTCTGAAGTACCAAAAAGTATTTCTGAATATTTCATTAATAAACTGTTCAGAAGATGATTATTTGTGTAACTGTTTTTATGTGATATAATATCCATAAAACTTATGTGGACATATCGCAGATAGCTATAGCTTTCATCATGTGTTAATGAGGAGTTATAGGCTTTAAAAAATATATAAATGAATAGTAAACTTCCAACAATTAGGACTGAGATTACTGAATATGATAATTTGAACCGCATGTATTCTGCCTTGATTTTGGATAATCTGACAAAATAATAAATGATTTTGATAAAACATAATTGGGGCTATGGAGAGTCTATTTGTTGGTATAATCGTATCTGATGTCCGATGTCCGCAAATACAAATTACTATCGCTTGTGGTGGTGTTGTCATTTCTTTCTATTTATCATTAAGCATTCAATGTGGTTTAGTGAAGGAAATTTCTTAATAGATATCTATATAAATGTATTTTGTCAATCTTGATTAGCTAGTTTCAAAGGATATTACGCAGCTTCAGCGCTAGCGATTCTTACAATTATACCAGGGACTTCACCCCTGGCTGATATATTGAGCCCCTGCAGGGCTTAAAAAGCTCAGTTTGGATTACTTCGAATTGAATTTGCAAATAGGCCTGAAGGGTCTAAATATATCAGCTAGGGGTGTAGCCCCTAGTTACTAAATCAAATTACTATCAGCCCTGAAGGGCAAAATATCCTTTGGGAAATATAAATCAAGTTTTTCAAATCCAATTAGTGGGATTATCAAGAACTTCATTTCATCCTTGAATCTTAAAATCCTAATTCAGACAAAAACGATGCTGAAGGTAATTGCTGAAGTAAATTCACAATTTCCCTTTCACAATTCACAATTATTATATAGATTTGCAGTCTTAACCAAATGGTTAAACTAAATAGTAAATGACTATTAATATTTCTACAGAAGATAAGATAATTGACGCCGCTAAAAAGGTATTTCTTCAACAGGGATATTCAGGTGCCAGGATGCAGGATATTGCAGATGCTGCAGGGATTAATAAAGCATTATTACACTATTACTTTAGAAATAAAGACAAGCTATTCGAATTGATTTTTTTGCAGTGTACACAAAAGATGATCCCTACTATTAACTCTGTATTTGATTCGGATGAAGACATCTTTAATAAGATAAGACAGTTTGTATCAACTTATATAGAAATGTTGTCTGCTAATCCTTACTTACCCATGTTTATTGCCAACGAGCTTTCAAAGAACCCTGAGAAAGTGATTAAAATGATCATGACAAAGGAAGGAGACCGACCACATTTTAATAAATTTATAAAAGATATTCAATCAGCTATTGAACAGAACATCATCGAACCCATTCAAACAGTAAGCCTTTTTATCAATATAATGTCTTTATGTATATTCCCATATATAGCAAAACCGATGATGCAGTTTTTCCTAAAACTTGATGAACTTGAATATCGGATGATATTGGAACAAAGGAAGCAGGAAGTAGCAGATTTTATCATTAATTCTATTAAAAAATAAAGCTTAACTATATGGTTAAAATGAACAGTATATTAAGAGAACTAATTTCAATAGTCTTGGCTATCATGCTTTGTATGGTTAATGCTACTGCCCAGGAAAATAAGTTTGACCTCAATGAATGTTATAAACTAGCCAGAGAAAATTATCCTCTCATAAAACAGAAGGATCTGATGAATCTGAGTACTGCATATTCAGTCTCCAGTGCTAATAAAGCATATCTGCCGCAGTTTACTATAAATGGTCAGGCAAGTTACCAATCTGATGTTACTAGTATTGATATTAAGATACCGGGATTTCCATCAATAGAATCCCCTTCAAAAGATCAGTATAAAATATATGCTGAATTAAACCAGGTTTTATATGATGGTGGAGCTACCGGTAATCAAAAGAAATTATTGAAACTTTCCAATGAAGCAGAAAAGCAAAAAACTGAAGTAGAGCTTTATAAGATCAAAGACAGAATTAATCAACTCTATTTTGGAATCTTATTAATAGATGAACAATTGAAGCAGGTGGACCTGGTAAAATCGGATCTTAATGAAAGTATTAAGAAAACCAATACTGCCATCACTAATGGCACAGCTTATCAGTCCAATCTGAATTTACTGAAAGCTGAACTACTAAAATCTGACCAAAGAACACTGGAATTTAAGTCTAGCCGGAAATCCTTTATTTCAATGTTATCCTTATTTATTGGTAAAGATATTCCTGAATCATCGGTATTTATCAAATCTGAATTAACGATAGCAACAACTAATACTATCAATAGACCAGAATTAAACCTATTCACATTACAACAAAGTCTCCTAGATCAGCAATTAAATCTTATGGGAACCAAAAACTTGCCCAAGGCGAGCTTATTTTTGCAAGGTGGCTATGGAAAACCAGCGCTTAATTTGCTTAAGAATGCCTTCGATTCATATTATATTGGTGGTGTAAGATTGAACTGGAACTTATCAAACTTTTACACCAATAAAAATGATCATTTAATAAATGGAGTTAATAAGCAGCTAATTGATAACCAAAAAGATGTTTTCCTATTTAATACAAACTTAACTGTCACTCAACAATCGGAAGAAAGTAATAAGTTAGCTCAATTAATCAAGCTGGATGAGGAAATTGTTTCTTTAAAATCTAAAGTAACGATTGCTTCCAAGGCTCAACTGGAAAATGGTATCATTACTACAAGTGATTATCTGAGAGAATTTAATGCAGAGGACCAAGCAAAATCTAGCCTGATTCTTCACCAGATTCAATTATTGCAGTCACAGGCCAACCTTAAAACTATAAGCGGAAACTAATTTTAAAATATAGTAACATAACCCATTTTCTAATGACGCATCAATCCAGTCTTTCAACATTTAAATCATCCACACTTATGAAATTGTTTATTATAGGCACATTTTTCATTTCCAGCATCTCGTTTATAGCTTGTAAATCATCTGAGAATAATCATGATGCATCCGGTATTTTTGAAGCTAATGAAGTAATTGTATCTTCTGAAGTTTCGGGTAAGATTTTGAACTTGAATATAGAAGAAGGTATGACTATACTAAAAGATTCTGTTATTGGAAAAATAGACCCAATAAATCTGCAATTACAGACTGAACAGGTATCCTCTTCAATGGCTGCTTTAAGACAAAAGACAAATGATGCTGATCCACAGATACAAGTACTGGAAACTCAAATCACTGCTCAACAGAAACAATTGGCAATCTTAAATACCCAACTTAATACTGCAATAAGAGAGCAAAAGAGGATTCAGAACCTGGTAAAAGCAGAAGCTGCCCCTGCAAAGCAGTTAGATGATGTAAATGCACAAGTTGATTTGATAAAAGATCAGATTGAAGCAGCTAACAGTCAACTAAATGTGCTTAAGAGACAAATAGTTTCTCAAAAAGAAATGGTTGGCATTCAAAACAGAAGCATTTTAAGTGAACAACAACCGCTGGAAAAGAAATTGGCGCAAATGAAGGATCAGTTAAGCAAAACAAATATTACTAATCCTATTGCAGGAACAGTTTTGACCAAGTATGCAAATGCAGGAGAAATTACTGTCCCAGGAAAAGCAATTTATAAGATTGCTGACCTTTCTTATGTTACTTTGAGAATTTATATAACAGGTACTCAGATACCCCAGATTAAGTTAAATCAGACTGTAAAAGTTGCAATAGATGAAGGTGAAAAGAAATATAAAAACTATGAAGGTACAATTACCTGGATATCAGATAAAGCCGAGTTTACTCCTAAAACTATTCAGACCAAAGAAGAAAGAGCCAACCTGGTATATCCTGTAAAAATCAGGGTCAAAAATGATGGCTATCTTAAACTGGGAATGTATGGTGAGGTAAATTTTAAATAGTCATGTCAAAAGCAATTATTGTTAATAATATAACCAAAACTTATACAGTGGAGAAATCCACTGTGACTGCCCTAAAAGAGGTAAGCTTTGATGTTAAGAAAGGGGAGATATTTGGACTCATTGGCCCAGACGGGGCAGGCAAAACTTCCTTACTTAGAATTCTGACTACTCTTCTATTGGCTGATAGTGGAAATGCCTTCGTAAATGGCCTAGACGTGGTTAATCAGTACAAAGATATAAGAAAAAGTGTTGGTTATATGCCTGGAAGATTCTCCTTATATCAGGACCTTTCTGTCGAGGAAAACCTCCAATTCTTTGCTGCAATTTTCAATACCAGTATTGAGGAAAACTATGATCTGATTAAAGATATTTATGTTCAGATAGAACCTTTTAAAAATAGAAGAGCCGGAGCCCTATCTGGGGGAATGAAGCAAAAGCTTGCCTTATCCTGTGCCCTTATTCACAAACCCTCTGTCTTATTTTTGGATGAACCCACTACCGGAGTAGATGCAGTATCAAGGAAGGAATTTTGGCTCATGCTTAAAAATCTAAAGAAACAAGGAATAACCATCCTGGTCTCTACTCCCTATATGGATGAAGCCGGTTTATGCGACCGGGTTGGCTTAATCCAAAATGGAGAAATACTAAGAATTGATACTCCGGAAGGAATCATTAAACAATTTGGTAAACCTATCTGGGCAGTAAAGACAAATGAAATGTTCAGAATGCTACATGATATAAGAGATTGGGAAGCTGTAGAATCTTGTTTTCCATTTGGCGAATTTGATCATTTGATATTTAAAGATCAAAAGCATACTAAAAAAGAAATCACAAAATACCTGGAATCAAAGCATCATGAAGGTATTGTAATAGATAGTATTGAACCTGGTATAGAAGATTGCTTTATGGATTTGATGAAAATAGAAGACTAAGACATGAAGGCAAAAGTTATAGAAGTAAAGAACCTGACCAAACGCTTTGGAGATTTCACAGCAGTTGACCATATTAGTTTTGATGTAAAACAAGGTGAAATATTTGGTTTCCTGGGAGCAAACGGTGCCGGGAAAACTACTGCTATGCGTATGTTGTGCGGTCTGAGTCTTCCTACTTCAGGAGAAGCTCTGGTGGCTGGGTTCAATGTATTTACTGAAACTGAATCTATCAAAAAGAGCATTGGCTATATGAGTCAGAAATTCTCCTTGTATGAAGACCTGACCATAAAGGAGAATATGCAGTTTTATGGTGGCATATATGGTATGACAGATATTGCTATAAAAGAAAAGACACAATTTATTTTGCACCATCTCCATTTAGAACCTGAGCAAAATAAATTGGTTAAGTCATTGCCTTTAGGATGGAAACAAAAGCTTTCTTTTTCAATAGCAGTATTTCATAATCCGGCCATTGTGTTTTTAGATGAGCCTACAGGTGGTGTCGATCCCATTACCAGGAGGGAATTTTGGGAAATGATATACCAGGCTGCACAGGATGGAACAACCGTATTTGTAACAACCCATTATATGGATGAAGCAGAATATTGTGATCGTGTTTCTATTATGGTGGACGGGAAGATTGACGCATTGGATACTCCATCTGCACTTAAATCAAGTAACAATGCAGAATCAATGGAGGAAGTTTTTATAGCCCTGGCAAGGAAAGCAACCAGGTCGGCAGATTAAGAAGTAAAAAGATCAATTTGAATGATAACAATACTTAAAACATAACATGGAACAATTCCTGGTCTTTGTAAAAAAAGAATGCCTTCATATTTTAAGGGATAGAAGAACCTTATTCATTTTGTTCGGGATGCCTATCGTTCAGATTGTCATATTTGGATTTGCGTTGAGTAATGAAGTTAAAAATTCTACTATTGCAATATTGGATCCCTCTAAAGATGCTGCAAGTTTGCAATTAACTGAACGATTTGAAGCAAGTAAATACTTTGATATTCAAAAGAACCTCAATACTATTGGAGATATTGAAAAGTCTTTTAGAGAAGGTAAAATAAAAATGGCAATTGTCTTTCCGGAAAACTTCAGAGAAGATCTGTTACATACCAATAAAGCGCAGATCCAGTTTATTTCAGATGCTTCTGATCCTAATATCGGAACTACCTTAATAAATTATGCCAATGCTATCCTGGGAGATTATCAGAATGAATTATCAGGGCAGAATTTACCTTATACTATTAAAACGGAGGTCAGAATGCTCTATAATCCACAGTTAAAAGCTGCCTTCAACTTTGTTCCGGGAGTAATGGCTATGGTATTAATGCTGGTGTGTACAATGATGACTTCTATTTCGATAGTAAAAGAAAAGGAAATGGGTACCATGGAAGTGTTATTGGTATCACCATTAAGACCTATTCTTATGGTAGTGTCAAAAGCGATACCTTATTTGTTTCTATCTATCATTAATATTTCTACTATTTTACTCTTGAGTGTTTATGTACTGGAAGTACCGATTCAGGGTAGTCTCTTTTTATTAATGGCCGAAAGCACTTTATTTATTATTACATCCCTTGCATTGGGTTTATTAATTTCAGCAGGGGCAGCATCTCAGCAAACTGCCATGTTCATATCCTTAGTTGGATTATTCATGCCAACACTGGTATTCAGTGGTTTCATGTTTCCAATAGATAATATGCCAATTCCATTGCAGGTGATTTCAAATGTGGTACCTGCTAAATGGTTCTTTTATATAGTAAAATCTATCATGATAAAAGGATTGGGTTTTAAAGCTATCTGGAAAGAAACGCTTATTCTTTTTGGAATGACCATATTCTTATTGGCAATCAGTATTAAGAAATTTAAAATCAGGTTGTCTTAAATATCCTTCTATGCGCACACTTAAGTTTTTATTACAAAAAGAGTTCAGACAAATATTTAGGGATCCATCGATTCTCAGGTTAATGCTGGTAATGCCCATTATACAGTTGATCTTACTTCCCATGGCAGCAAATTACGAGGTAAAGCATGTCAAGTTAGTAATCGTTGATCATGATCATTCCAGTTATACGACTCAATTTATCAACAAGATCATAGCTTCTAATTATTTTATACTAGTCGGAAATAGTAATTCATATGATCAGGCACTAACCATGGTAGAGGATGATAAAGCCGATATTATTTTAGAATTCCCTGTTAATTTTGAAAAGACCCTTATTAAGGAAAATAATGCGACTACATTTCTTGCAGTAAATGCGGTTAATGGAGCCAGGGCTAATCTTGGAGCTTCTTATTTAAGTTCCATACTAAGGGATTTTAACCAGGATGTAAGGCTTAAATGGATCCAGATTCCAAAGTTTAGCCCGGAACCAAGGATAGAAGCCAGTTATTCAAATTGGTTCAATACACATATGAACTATAAACAGTTTATGGTGCCGGGTATTCTTGTAATTCTGCTTACTATGGTTGGCGCAAACATGGCTGCATTAAATATTGTGAAAGAAAAAGAAATTGGAACCATTGAACAGATCAATGTTTCTCCGGTTAAAAAGTACCATTTTATACTTGCCAAGTTGATCCCTTTCTGGATAATAGGGCAAGTGGTGCTTACAGTCGGATTGCTTGTTGCTTTAGTTATTTATGGAATTATCCCTGCGGGCAATCCGGGACTGATCTATGCATTTTCATCCATCTACTTATTAGCTGTACTGGGTATGGGTTTATTAATTTCGACCTATGCACATACCCAGCAACAAGCTATGTTAATTTCTTTCTTCCTAATGATGATCTTTATTCTAATGGGCGGATTATATACTTCAATAGAAAGTATGCCACAATGGGCGCAGAATATCTCAAAGTTTAATCCGATTGCTTATTTTATTAAAGTAATGCGTATGGTGGTGATGAAAGGGTCTGAGTTCAGGGATATTTTACCGCATTTGGGTGTTGTGCTTTTAATGGCACTGGTGTTTAATGGATGGGCGATATTTAGTTATAGGAAGCGAGCTTAGTTTAGTAGCGAACAGGTAAATTAAAGGAATTTAAAATTACATTTCACTTGTCATCTCTCACTTTTATATCATATTTAGGGTTAAAAAAGGCTATATTTCTCTATTATTGACAAAATAATGAATAATTATATTTTGTATTTATGTTAAAGTTTTAATCATAATTTTAAATTTATTGATTTATACCTGGATATTTAAAATAAATAACTGGAGGTATTAATGTGAATAAGGAAATAATTATAATGGGTTTTATGCAAATGATAGGCTTATCAAATTAACAGCGAAATTCATTCGATTGGAATATTGTCAATAGATACTAGGGTTCCATTATATTAAAGGGGTATAATTGCAAAAAAACTATTTATTTAAATACAGATCATTTAAGTAGAATTAATCCGGAATAAATGTAATAAATAAAAATTATAGAATTAAATAGGGTAACAATTTATAAATAGACATATTAATTAAAATATCTACCTTTGATATACGTTATCAATTTATTAAAAAAATAATATTAGAAATATAAATTAAGTTTAATGTAAATAATTCTCGTTTATAAATTTAAATTTCTAATTATTAGTTGCCACATTGGTCATTAGTTGATTCAAGGATATAAGGTTGAAATGAATTTGAAATAAGGCTTGAGATGTGAATTCATTGTAATAATTATAGTGATTTCATGGTATTGCTAAATATTAAATTATTAATTCATTTATTAAAAATCCTTATTATGAAAATCAGTAACAAAATAACTCTCCCACCTGAAATTGTTAACAGCCGGAATATAAATGTTTTCCATTTAATAAATTAATTCCTTCTAAGAGCCAATTAATATAAAGCTTGTTAGTTATGTATTATTATTAAAGGTAAAGACAGTTTTATTTCGGCTACTTACAAAGTTAATTGATCAAACTTTGGGTTAATGTCAACTTTGTTTCTTCTAGTATTAAGCTTTAAGTATTAATTCATGATAAAATTTATAATCAAAATATATACCCGCTTTTAGCTTAATAAAATTTAACAGATTTTAGCATAACCTTAATTGTTTATGCATAAATACTTGGGTTGCGTATCCTATTGCCTGGTATTTGTTAGGGTATATATGAAATTATTAAAATTAATTATTTAACAGATTTAAACTATATTATCATGATCTTTAATTCATCAAGTGGTAGCTATCCTACCGTACATAAAAAATTAATGATTTTTCCCAAAAAAGCATACTTATGTGAAATTATTAATTCTTCTTTGCCAAATAAATTTATTTTCCGGAAGTGCAAAATTCTATTTATCTATACATTAATATTCGGTTTCATAAACTTCAGAGTAAATTCTTATGCCCAATGTTCAATGCCTTCTTGGGGAAATAATTTAATTTTAAACGGAGGTTTTGAAAAATCATGCCTAACCCCAATAACTACAGGTGAATTTTATGCTGAAGCTTTTGATCCTGTAAATGGTTGTGTTGATAGTTGGAACCAAGGACAAGGTACTCCACACATAATTGTCAGCCCATTTACGGGTATTGGACCAGATGGAAATGGAGGTTTTTTTTATACTTGTTTAGCAGCTGCAACACATGAAAGTGGTGCTTGCTATTGGACAGAATCTATTTACCAACCTATAAATGGTACTCATTTTTTTGCAGGGCAACCCTATAATTTAAGATTTATATCAAGATCCGCGGAAACATCATTTTCAACTCCTCATATCGGGCCTGGCTCAGCACCCATTGATGTTGAGATTAGTGCAGCAAATAATATTCAATATGCTTATCCTCCTTGCACGGGCCCAATTTTTGATGATAACGAAGTTATTTATAATTCAAATGAATACAATCAAGATTCATGGCAACACGTTGAGATTTGCAATTTTACCTTATCAAGTGACTTTGATGATTTACTAATTTCAGCATCAAATGATGATAAATTGGAGCAAAGTCTTTTTTTAATTGACAATGTTGAATTGTGGTGTGAATCACTAATTGATCCAATTATTACATATACCAATATAGGCAATGTTTTTAGTTTCTCACTTGTGAATCTTAATGTTCCAATTGATGGATTAACAATTACAAATTGGAGCTGGGACTTTGAAGATGGTACAACTTCTACAACAGAAAATCCACAACACACGTTTGCAGAACCCTACTTTGCTCAAGTTTGTGTTTGCTTTACAGATAGTAGAGGATGCAGAAGAAAAGTTTGTGTTCAAAACCCTTCACCATGCTCTTGTGAAGGTACCCAACATTTAAGTCAAAGCATGACAATTTCTTCAAATGAGGCATATAATAAAAATTTAATTATCGATCCTGGGGTGGTAATTACGTTTGATGGTGGAATTAAAACTTTTAAACGTAACTGTAAAATTTTAGTAAAAAGGGGTGCAAGATTAAACATTGTAAATGGAGCAACATTAAAAGATGAACCATGTGATAGATCTGCAGATACTTGGGGTGGTGTACAGGTTTGGGGTACTTGGAACCAGGAACATCCCAATTATACTGATGTAAGTACCACTTCTAACCCAGGAAATATAAATTTCCTTGATTCAAATCATGGAATCGTTTATGCAAACAATGGTTTGATTAAAAATATTAAGAATAATGAATGGGCAGGCGCAATTGATGCAGGTCCAAATGCTCCATTTATTGATGAACTTAACAACGATGGTGGAGATTGGGAAGGCCATTTTGGAGGAATTGTTGTTTCTGATGATATAACAATCGACAATAGTACAACTGGAATAACTTTACAAAAATACCCAGCACCAGGCTATAATAATTATACAGTTAATACTATTAGGAATTCTAAATTTAACCAATGTAGATTCGGTATTTCTAATGCATCCAATAATGGCTTGACAGTAAAAAATACTTTGTTTGAACTAGGATCAGGATATGCACAAAATAGTTGGGGTATATCAGCCTATAATGCAAACACCGTTGTAACAGAAAGCACATTTGAAAATTATAGAACTGGTATACTAGCGGAAGGAAATGCTTATCCTCAAATGAATTTGAACATAGGAGATAAAATTAGTAATTTGACAGGTAATACTTTTAATAATTGCATATTAGGAGTTAGGCTTCATAGTGTAAACAGAGCCAATATATATTATAATGATTTTAATTTCAATACCACCTGGAGCTTTATAGATGCTGGCATTTGGCTTGATGCTACAAATGGATACGATGTTGAAAGTAATCATTTTGATGGTCATATGATTGGAGTTGGATGCAATGATACAGGTACTAAGAATGCTTATGCTAATCTATATTGTAATACATATGATAATTATATTGTAGCTATAAATGCTTTAGGAAATAATCAGGTTACTCAATTTAATAATGAAAAATTCGAGGATGGGAATATAGGTCTAAATTACAATTCAAACCCTGGGTTACTTCCTAATCAAGGCAGTTCCACAACAGCATTTTTTAATGATTTTTCCGGCCCTGACACTGATATAAAAACACAATCCTCCTATTCTTTAACAACCCCTAAGTTTTATTATTATTATAATAATCATTTTTCTTCAGACTTTAGACCAACTTGTGCTTTAAATAATCCAGCTTGTATTGCTACCGGTAATTTTGATGAAAAGACAGCTATTGGTTTTCAAAGTGAATGTCCTGTAGAAACTACCATTGAAAATCCCACAATATGTATTACAAATGAATGTATTGAAGACTATAATGATGATATAGATTCTCGGAGGGTATCTATATCTAATGGCGATAATGATGTTATTTATAATGCTCTTGTAGGAAACTACGTAAGTGCAGGAACAATTACCTCATTAAACGGTGCTTCTCCTTATCTCAGTGATAGAATGTTAATTGCTATAATTAATTCCAGCTATTTTAATGAAACTCAAAAAAGGAATTATTGCACAAACAATGCCCCACTTAATTTTTCTGTCACAGACGAAGCTTCTACTCATTTAACAACAACTTCGATGGTCGTTATCAATGCCGTTGATGGTCCCTCTCCCAGGAATATTCTTGAAAATGAAATTGCATTTCTGGAAAGAGATAAGTGGATATCAATAATAGGTTTTATTGCAGCCAATTTTACTACAGCTGGGTATGATGATATAGAAGATTTAATTAATGCCCAAACAGAACCCATAGCTAAAAAGGTATTATTACAAGTACAATTAGGTATGGGTAAATACGCTGAGGCCCGAGATTTAATTCACTATATATCAGATGTAACGGAAGATTATAAAAAATTACAATGGTTATACTTGAATATAATATCATTAAGAAATTATGTTCCCACTACTGATGAAAATACTCTTCTAGATGATCTGGAAGATAGACTAACTCAGGATGCTTCATTGGCAAGATCTATTCGTACAATGCTTACCGGTCAGGATTATTATCCTCAATTACCCGCAGGCGGTGAAGATGCCATGATAAACAAACCGGATAATTATGCCAATCAGAATATTAAATATGCTACGATTCAACCTAATCCAGCAAATAATGAAGTATTAATTTCACAAATAAATACAAAGGAACAAAATTCTGAACTAATGTACCAAATAAACAATATTAATGGCAACGAATTTGCTTCTGGTAAATTTACCGATAGTATTCCTATTGATATGAGTTCCTGGCCGCAGGGTATTTATTTTATAAAAATAAATAATAAAAATGGTATGCAATTAATTAAATTGATTAAATTATAAATATAACTGTGCTGCATCTTGAAGATGCAGCACTTTTTAAGTTAATGATTTCAAACTTTTAATATGAGAAGCATTATTGGAATTGTATATTTTTTGTATACCCTAAGTCTTTCAGCGCAAAAATATTACAGCTATTCTTATGACTTAGGTGGGGATGAATTTGGCCATAATATTGAAATGAATAAAAATAAATTCATATTCAATGCATATGATTATGCGGACACAGGATTTATGGTGATTCAAAAAATATTGCAAGTTGAAATTGAGGATCCAAAAGTTTATTCATTTAAAGAATATAGCTTAGCTCCTTATGATTTTATAAGCTCTGCATCCCAATCATTAAGGGTTGATCCTAAAGGTAATTTATATTTAGCAGGTATAAAACCAATAAGTCAGCCACAAAAGCAACAAGCTACAGTAGTGCGAATAAAAAATAATGGCCAGATGGATTGGAATATTGATTATAGTTCCATTTATCCTAATTCAGTTATAAGATCAGTAAGTTGTATTAACGAAAATAGAATTTTGTTATGTATTGAAGAGGGTATATATAATAAGCAATTCTATAATAGACTTATTTGGATAGATAGTACAGGGAATGTTATTAAAGATAAAAATTTACCTAATAATGGAATGAAATTCAATGATTATAACTATTTCTATATGCTTCCTGATTCTGGATTCTTAAATGTTTGTACTGCCACTCCACCACCAGGTGTAGGCTCATATACATATTGGATGCATTTACGGAGACTAGATAAAGATGGTAATCAGCTTTGGAATACATTGGATTATATGGATTATAAAGGACAAGTTGTAGCAAGCGCAAGTCCTACCTCTGCAGGAAATTTTATTGGGAGTAAAAAAAAAGATGCATATTATACTGACAGTCTAGGCAACTTGATAAATAATCCAATCGTAGTGGGATTATTTGATAAAGATGGGAAGAAGATGGAAGAAGAACTTGAATCACCAGCAGATTCAGCCTATATGTTGCCCAATTATATGTTTCCATTAAAAAATAGTGATGTCATGTTAATTGGATATAGTTATTTTAATGGTTTTCCAGATTTAAATCCTCGTGGAATGATTGCTAGAATTTCCCCAACTGGTAAATTCAAATGGTGGAGATATATTTACGATAAGAAATTAATGATAAATAATCAGGGGGGCAGTTTGTTTGATGGATTAGAATTGGAAAATGGAGATCTTGCTTTTTCTGGTACAACTTTTTTTAATGATAATCATGACCAGTCTAACATTTGGTTATTAAAAACAGATAGTATGGGATGTATTACCCCTGGATGCACTGGATTTAATATAGTCCTTGAGAAAGAAACAGCCACCAATAATATTAACCTTGATAAAGAATTGTTTTTTCAGGTATATCCAAATCCAATTGGTACAGAGACAACAGTTTCTTTTTATAATTTCAAACACAGGCCAAATTCAAAAATCAGTTTGATTGATTTAGAAGGCAAAGTTTTGCATGAACAGGTTATAGAGAATTCTGTACAAAATTTAAATATTTCAATGTCAGGATATAATAACGGGACCTATATAATTCAATATAGTTCAGATGGGGTGGTTCTTCAAGTAGAAAAGATTATAAAGCAATGATAAATCATAAATGAGTTTCAATTTAAAAAGGGGGTAGCTAACAGTAGCTGTAAATATGGATTAAACCATTAATTTATTTACTTGGTTGATTGTTCTCCAATTCCTGGTGTGGCTTTTACTTTAGTTTACTTTCAAAAAACTTATTGGTAAGTTTTGACTCTCCGTAATTTTTAGGGTATTATAAATAGATAAGCTTTCCGTTGATTATAAACTCATCATCGGCATATTTAAATTCTTTTATCTTCTCTATTAAATCGAGAAGCTTCCGTGCTTAGAAAAGTTACATTGAGTTTATCAAGTTGAATATGAATAGCTGAATTAATATTTAATATCAAAATGTTCATTGCCAATAGTAGGGGAGCCACTATTAATTGGCAGTTAACTAATCACTTAGCGCTAATTACTATTTCTAAGCTTTATTCGCCTTCAGCTCTCCTAAAAACCTATCCAGTTCCATTTCATCCATTACTAATACTTCTCTGGGTTTTGAGCCATCACCTGAACCGACAATACCCATAGCTTCCAATTGATCCATGATACGACCTGCCCGGTTATATCCTAATTTAAGCCTGCGCTGTATCATAGAAGTACTGCCATGTTGATTTGAAACAACCAGGCGGGCTGCATCTTCAAACATATCATCTAAATCGCCAAATTTCATCCCGCTTATCCCATGCATTTCACCATCTTCATCCTGATACTCAGGTAAGAAATAAGGTATAGCATATCCCTTTTGTTCAGCAATAGAATTGATCACACGTTCAACCTCAGGTGTATCTACAAACGCACATTGTAATCTTATCGTATCTCCACCAACGGACAATAACATATCCCCCTGCCCTACCAACTGATCTGCACCACCGCTATCAAGTATAGTTCTGGAGTCAAATTTAGACGATACTTTAAAAGCAAGCCTTGCAGGGAAGTTTGCCTTAATAACTCCGGTTATTATATTAACAGATGGTCGTTGTGTAGCAATTATTAAATGTATACCTACTGCCCTTGCCAACTGAGCAAGTCTTCCTATAGGTAATTCTACTTCTTTACCCGCAGTCATGATCAGATCTGCAAACTCATCTATTACTAATACAATAAAGGGCAAAAATTTATGTCCTTTCTCCGGATTCAGATTACGGTCGAGGAACTTGGTATTGTATTCTTTTATATTGCGTACCTCTGCTTTCTTTAACAGATCATAGCGTTGATCCATTTCAATACACAAAGAGTTTAGTGTATGTATTACTTTCTTAGTTTCTGTAACAATTGGTTCTAACTGGTCTGGCAGGAATCCAAGAAAGTGATGTTCTAATTTTGCATAGGGAAACAGTTCTACTTTTTTAGGGTCTATTAATACCAGTTTAACTTCTGACGGGTGTTTCTTATAAAGAATACTCATTAGAACAGCATTGATACCAACCGATTTACCCTGACCTGTTGCTCCTGCTATTAATAGATGGGGCATCTTGGTAAGGTCAGCTACAAATACTTCATTGGCAATAGTTTTACCTAATGCTATAGGTAAGTCCATTTTAGTCTTAGAAAACTTCTCAGAATGAAGAACTTCTTTTAGTGAAACAACTTGTCTTTTTTTATTCGGCACTTCAATTCCTATAGTTCCTTTTCCGGGAATAGGAGCTATAATACGTATTCCTAATGCTGATAGCTTTAAAGCTATATCATCTTCCAAGCTCTTGATTTTAGAAATACGTACGCCAGGTGCTGGAATGATCTCATATAAAGTAACTGTTGGACCAACTGTTGCTCTAATCTTGGTGATTTCTATCTTATACTCAGCTAATGTGGCTATAATCATATCCTTATTAGCCTCCAGTTCTGCCCTGTCTACTTCAATCTTTTGTTCAGAATAATCATGTAAATATTCAAGATCAGGCATTTTATATTTAGGTAGATCTAATCTAGGATCATACTGTTGATCTAAACCTATATGGTCACCTGCAGAAGGTGAATTTAATTCTGGTTCATCATCATCTTTAGCTTCATTTGCATCTTCATCTGCCAGCTCCAGCGCCAATTGACCTGGTTTAATATGTTCTGATATTTCTTCTTCCGCTTCTTCCTTCTCGTAACGATAATTTACTTCTTCCTTTATTTCAGTTTGTTGTTGCTTTTCCAGTTCGTTTTCCAGTTCTTCTTCTTCATGCAGCTTTTTGAGTATTTCTGCCCTTTTCTCTCTTGCGGTTGCAACTGCTTCAGTCAACTTTCCTTTAAATGTTTCAGTTTTATTTTCACTATCTGCCACTTCAGTAGAAAAGCTTTTAACATTACCCCAAATAGATGAAAAGCTTACGTCTTCAAAATTAGGATTGAAATACCATATTACCATGCCTATCATTACAAACAGCAAAAGTATAATCATACCTATGGTTCCGATAAAAGTTTGAAGCCAGGTACAAGCTCCTTGTCCGAAGGCACCTCCCCATGGAAAAGATGAATTAGAAAATATAAACTCAAGGTAGACACAGGCAAATACAGTAATCAGAAAACAATTCCTAAGTACCCTGATTGGTTTTTTAGGCTTTTTACCCTTAACCAGGTGAATACCGATCCAGGCAAATAAGAATACAATAACAAAACTTGATATACCAATACCCCAGTAGAAAAACATATTCGAAACAATAGCACCTAATCTGCCGAGAAGATTGGCAGCTTCAACATTATCCTGAAATAGGAGATCCCATGAAAATCTTAATACTTTATCTTGATCTATATACCAGGTAAATAAATAGGAAAAGAAGGAAACAAATAAAAACAGGGAAAAGAGAATAAATACCAATCCGGTGATCTTGGGGACCCTTTCATCCTTTTTACTATTGCTTGTACGTTTTGCGGTTTTATTCTTCTTTGGAGTCATATTGTATTATGGGATCATCTCAAAGGCACAAAGGTCCTAAATAATGCAAATATAATTGAAACTATCATATTAAAAAATAATATTAAGCGTCTAGAGTGAGGGGAGAGGGGTAAAAAGTAGATGTGAAATGTACGATTTACGATATACGATTCAATGTCGTTTAGTTAAGAGAATTAAATTGGATCTATTGCAAATCTTGAATATCTAATTTCAAAAGATATTGCGCACCTGTAGTGCTTATTGTCTCTTTTGAAATTAGTATTCCAAACTATTCTAATCCTTTTTAACTTAGCTAACATTAAATAAATTTCCTTAACTAAACGACATTGATATACGATTTACGATTTGGCTTTTAGCGTGCATTTCATTTTGCTAAGTTAGGCATATCCTTTTGTCAGCATATTCGCAAATTAGCAACAGCTTTGCGAATTAGCAACTCAGGCTATTTTTCTATTTAACATAATAAGATCCCATTCAGATCCCATTGCGGTCTAACCGCTGTCTAACTGCTGTCTACTCGTTGTCAGTTGGTCGTTGGTCGTTGGTCGGGTCGATTTTCGTTGGATTAGATTATAGTGGCTCTAGTCTAAATTGGGGATGTTTTATTCTATTTGAGAATATAAGTATTTTCAAGCCCTAACGGGGCGCACGATATTAGCACAGGGTGTAAGCCCTGTGAAATATGATTTTGTCCCTTTAAGCCCTACAAGGGGCGCAAGAATTCGAGTCAAAATCTTGCGCCCCTTACGCACTTTCAGCGCTATATTATTATAAATTTACTACTAAAGATAAAATAAGTTCAAAAAGAGAATTAGACTTTGAATTAAAACTTGACTTAAATCATACATTACTTAGACCAGAGCCATTATAGTTAATCAATTTATAACATACTTCAGCACTGTCTTTTGATGTTCCTTATTCTCTAAAAGCTAATCTCAAATCATTCATTTGAGCAAACTTATGGAAGTTCCATTTGTTTATATTAATAACTGTAGATTATGCTTGTAGACTTAATGTTAAAATACTAATTAAACTGCCTTGGTTATTTCACTATTTTTATTACATTAATTTTAGCGCAATGGGAATCTAATTCTCTTTTTAAGTTATAATTTTGGGGCAGCATAAAATGATCGAGATACTATGTTAACATTCGAACCGGTCGACAGGAGAACAGGCTTAACAAGAGCATCTTTTAAAGAAGAATACCTCACTCAACAAACACCAGTTGTACTTACTGATTTTATGGATAGCTGGCCAGCTAAATCTAAATGGACCATTGATTTCTTTAAATCTAATTATGGATACCTGAAAGTTCCTTTGTTTTCTAATAACTACTCCAAGCCCGGAAAAGGTTATATGGAGCCTGATCTGGTAGTGAGTTTTAAAGAATACCTGGAAATGCTGGAAGCCGGACCCACAGAATACCGGATGTTTCTTTTCAATATACTAAAGCAAGTACCTGAACTCTGTAATGATTTTTCTACTCCTGATATTACCGATGGATGGGTTAAAGCATTTCCTTTCATGTTTTTCGGTGGTGAAGGTTCTAAAGTGAGTTTACATTATGATATTGATATGTCACATGTTTTCCTTAATCAGTTTCACGGAAGGAAAAGAGTAGTATTGTTTTCACATGAGGATTCCGATAAATTATATCACCATCCTTTTACGGTAGCCAGTTATGTAGATGTGAATAATCCTGACTATGAAAAATATCCTGCACTAAAAACACTGACCGGATATGAATGTATTTTATATCCGGGTGAGACTTTGTTTATGCCATCTGGCTTCTGGCATTATATTGAATACATTGATGGTGGATGGAGCATGTCATTAAGGTCAAATGATTCTTATGTGACTACCGTAAAAGGCATGATGAATATAGCCCGTCATTATGTAGTAGATAAAAGTATGAACCGGTTGTTCGGCAATCAATGGAGACATATGAAGGCTGAAATGGCTAAGCACAGGGCAGAAAAATACCTGGTATAAATTCACATTATCCTACTTAATTAAAGAAAGCTAGTCTGTAATTGATATGCTTACATTATATTTAACTTATGAAGCAAGTATTGTCATGGTGTTTTTTATGTTCTTTTCTCTTTAACTATAGTTCATTAAGTAGTCAAAATCTCTGCATCCCTATTGGTTCAAAATCTGAAAGTATAATTGACAGATGGCTAATACAATCATATGGGGCTAGTATTCCCGCATCAATAAAAGCATTTAATAGAAAAGATGCTATGGGATTAGCTTTGGAACTGGATAGTTTACAAACTAATAAATCTAGCATCACTCAGTCAGACATTCAATACATCATAGATGAAAACAGTGAATTTTATCCGGATGACCATAAAACCGGTACTCAACCAACTGTTATAAAGCCACTTCTGAAATACTTTTATACTAGTCCTGCTAACTTCTATGAATTAAAAAAACCTGCATTCTATCTTAAGATTAATCCTATATTGTCTTTATCCTATGGAAAGGAATCAGGAAATACTAATAATCAGTTTGAAAACTCTCGTGGCTTTGAACTTAGGGGCAGCATTGACAATACAGTATACATTTATACCCAACTTATAGAAACACAAGCCAGCTATCCTATTTATTTAACTGACAGAATCAATCGCTTTAAGGCAGTCATGGGCAATGGATTCTATAAAGCATATGCAAGTAAAGTTTTTCATATAGATCAGGGATATGATTTTAATAATGCCAATGCTTACATCGGTTTTAATATATCAAGCCACATTGGGCTTCAGTTTGGCTATGGTAAGAATTTTATAGGGGATGGTATCCGGTCTTTATTGTTATCTGATAATTCAAATAATTACCTATACTTAAAACTGAATACCCACATCTGGAAAATTAACTACCAGAATATCTTTGGAGAATTACAAGCAGATGGGGCTAATTCTTTTCCGGGGGATGAACTGTTAATTAAAAAATACTTTGCTGCCCATTATCTAAACTATAAGTTCCATAAAAACTGGAGTATAGGTTTATTTGAAACAGTGGTGTTCTCCAGAAAAGATCATTTTGATTTTCAATACCTGAATCCGGTAATATTGTACCGCACAGTAGAAGGTGCTATAGGTAGTCCTGATAATATATTGGCAGGTATAAACCTTGATGGTAATTTATTTAGAACTATAAAAGTTTACGGCCAAGTGATGCTGGACGAATTTGTATTTAAAGAACTGATTACAAATAACCGGGATTGGTGGGCCAATAAGTATGGCCTGCAAGCTGGAATTAAATACATAAATGCCTTCGGAATTCAGGATCTTGATTTACAGGCAGAACTCAACCTTGTGAGACCATACACATACTCTCATAGTGACTCAACGAGTAATTATAGTCATTACAACCAGCCATTGGCACATCCATTGGGTGCTAATTTTATAGAACTGATAGGTCATATTACTTACAGGCCAACTGCTAATCTTAAATTTCAGGCATGGATACATCATTATGACCAGGGATTAAACGAGCCCGGACTGAACTGGGGAGAAGATATTCTGGAATCTAATATTAACAGAGTAAAAGATTATGGCAATGAATTATTACAGGGTAAAAGAATAAAAGTAAACAGGATGACCCTTCAAGCCCAATGGTCTTTCTGGCATAATATGAATTTATTTGGGGAATATACTTATAGAAGGGAAAGCTCAGATGTTATTAATACTTCTTCATTGGTTAGAGCTGGTGTGAGGGTTAATTTTGTGGAGAGAATGTTACTTTACTAGTATTTGAAAATATACGATATACGACATACGATATACGATGTAGGAGGGGTTTAACTTATTAGTGAAAAATGAAGGGGTAAAAAGTAAAAGGTAAGCGGGTAAAAAGTGAAAGGTAAAAAGTGAAAGGGAATTTGTTTTAAGATCATCTGAAACTGAATGACTTGAAGATTATATACCAGGAATGAAATCCATTCCCTTGATAATCTCATCGCTAAACATTAAATACTAATCACTACCTCCTAAACTCTAATCACTAATCACTGTTTACATAATGTTTTGTTAACTGGCTTTTGAATAAGTAGTAAAAACCTATTTTTGCCCATATGAATAGCTTAGAAGATATAATCAAAGAAAGAATACTGGTGTTGGATGGAGCTATGGGTACTATGATTCAACGGTATAAGCTTTCCGAGGCTGATTTTAGAGGGGAAAGATTAAAGGACCATCCTAAAGATCTACAAGGGAATAACGACTTATTAAGCATTACGAAGCCTGATGTGATAGCCGAAATACACAGGGCTTATCTTGATGCAGGTTCAGATATTATAGAGACCAATACTTTTAGTAGTACTATTATCGCTCAGGCAGATTATGGTTTGGAACACCTGGCATATGAGCTGAATTATGAGTCTGCCAAAATAGCCCGTAAGGAGGCTGATGCTTATACTTTAAAAGAACCAAACAAACCTCGTTTTGTAGCAGGGGCATTTGGCCCTACCAACCGAACAGCTTCTTTATCACCTGATGTTAATAATCCCGGTTTCAGGGCCATTAGCTTTGATCAGTTAGTTACTGCTTATTATGAGCAGGCAAAAGGACTGGCAGAAGGTGGCGTGGATATATTTCTTGTAGAAACCATATTTGATGTACTCAACTGCAAGGCAGCAATGTTTGCCATTGACCAGTATTTTACTGATAGTGGTAAGAAATTGCCAATAATGATATCCGGTACTATAACAGATGCCAGCGGAAGAACACTTTCGGGACAAACTGTGGAAGCTTTCTGGATAAGCATAAGTCATATGAATGTATTTTCAGTGGGACTTAACTGTGCCTTGGGAGCTAAAGAAATGAGACCCCATCTGGAAGATTTATCGCAGATAGCTAATTGTTATATAAGTGCTTACCCTAATGCCGGCTTACCTAATGAACTCGGAGAATATGACCAGGGAGCAATGGAAATGCAGGCTTATATTAAAGATTTTGTCTCCAGCGGATTTGTCAATATAGTGGGTGGGTGTTGTGGTACTACACCCGACCATATCAGGGCCATGGCTCAGGCAGTTGTTGGTTGCCCGCCAAGGAAACTACCAGAGATAGAACACTTAACCCGATTAAGCGGACTGGAACCCTTGGTACTT
>Ga0193744_1000080_pt1 | contig 37899 bp, 56 predicted proteins | sample L1a1metaG_FD_143056 | JGI IMG/M metagenome (GOLD analysis project Ga0193744, IMG submission 143056) | Soil microbial communities from a riparian zone of the East river system, Colorado, United States - L1a1 | ecosystem: Environmental > Terrestrial > Soil > Riparian zone | place: USA: East River...
CAACTTCTACGGCCTGATCAAAAGACTTTTGCTCTTTCTTAGCTTCTTCTTTCTCTGGCTTGTCTAACTCTCCCTCAACATAAGATGGGCCTATGATATCTGGGAACAACCTTCTGGCTAACCTTGATATAGCTCTAGCGAAGCACATATCTGAAGGATACTTGTCCCAGCTACCGCCAGCCTTATATACACCGGCTAGCTTAGCATCAGCAATGCTAAATCCACATGTGCAGCTATCTCCTGTATCTCTTCGTGTCCCCTTAATAGTACATTGATTGTTGCTGTTCTCTATGATCTCTAGTCTGTGTCCAGCCTTACGTATAAGGTTATTCATCATGTTAGCGCTGATTGTGATCTTACCTTGGATAGAGTGCATGCCACCAAAGATCGCTTGGGTTAGAGGAATATTAAGGTCTCTAGCATAAAGCATGATCATGGCTAATCCAGACTCTCCGCCAAGTGCTTGGAAGTATTTAGATTCAACAGCACGCTTGGCCATTGACTGTACGATGTTCATTTCGTCTGTAGTTGGTATTAGGCTATTTTGGCTCATCTTGTCTCCTTTCGGGTTTATTTTTTTTCTCTTTCCTATATATTACCTGTCTGTTACATTTTATAACAAGATGAAAAATAACACAGGTGTTAAAAAATGAACATTCGCCGTTACCTTTTTGAGCATAACATCACAGGGAAAGACTTCGCGGAACAGATAGAAGTTGCAAGGACATACCTTTCGTCTCTTATGGCGGGACGTTTGAAGCCTTCAAAGAAGCTAATTAGAAGAATTATCAAGGAATCTTCAGGTAAAATAACGGAAAGAGATATCCTACAATCTACACAGGTAGAGAAACAATTATCTCATCCTATCAAACTTAAGGGAAATAAATGAATATCAAGCCAATGGGCAAACGTATCTTAGTTAAAAGATCACAGCCCGAGCAGAAATCGTCAGTCATTGTGCAACTAACAGCAAACATTAGGCTTAATGAGGGGACAATCGTTGCTGTCGGAGATGTGCCTAACATGTACATAAACGACAAGGTGATCTTTGCTCCTCATACAGGGCAACCTATCAAAACTGAAGATGACAAGAACGAGTATTTGATCTTCAAAGATGATGAGATTTTAGCTGTGGTTTTGAGCACTTGACATAGTATTTTTTATTATAGTAAATTCTTTTTTGTTCCTCATAGATATGCTAACGGGTTCCGGGCGATCCTAGAAATTCCATTTGCAGGTCTAGTAGCGCTATAATGAGGAACGTTTTCAAAGGATTATATGAAAGCAAAGATGAAAGAAAAAGTACTAGAAAAGATTAAAGCTAAGATGCCAGCAAAGAAAGTTAAGATGATTAAGAAAAAGATGTCTAAGTCATGCTAATTCGGTGCGGATGGGATTTCATCCGCATTTGTACATATTTCCTCCTCCATACAAGCCGCAGCCATACTGATGGCCATTAGGCTTGTGCATACAGTCAATAGGGTATTATGACAATATTCCTTATCTACAACAAACTCAATGATCTTATTCTGCAGCTCTGCGCAGCGCTGTACAAAATGATCAGCCGCTGCCTCAATCTCTTCTGAAGACATTACTTTTTCTTGCACTTGATTTCTTTGGATATTTTCTTAATTTCTTTAGCTACCAGGAAGTTTGACTTAGACTCTAAGCTCAATTCTGCACAGTCTTTTAAATGCTCGTAGGCGTCTTCAAAGGTATTGATGTGTAGCTTTCCTGGTTTGCAACAAGGAGACTCAATTCTCCAATCTAGCAAAGCAGTCTTAATCTTTTTCCATAATCGCTTCATGTTATTTCCAATTGTTTTTTTCTAGTGAATCAATTCGCATTTTTAATAATCTTAAATTTTCTTCTGCCCAATGTAATCTATAAGACATATGTAAAAAACATATGCCCACACCTGCAAAACTAATCATAAATAATATATTCATAATATATTCTTAATGTTTACCATCTCTACTTCTAAAGCTCTAGTTCTTTCTTTCATATCGGCAATCATAAAGAATATGAATGAAAGTGCCGTAGAGATCGATAAATATACAGTTACTTTTTCCCAATCTCTTGGTTTCTTACCTGCCATGAATAAGACCCCAGTAAAGGCCAGAAGCAGCCACAAATCCTACAATAATACCACCTATAAACATAAATCCTCCTAAGGCCAATAAGCCCGTGCTTTCATAAAATCTACCATATCATCTACATCAGAATCTTCTAAATCGATTTCTTTGTACTCTTCTTCTTCGATATCTGGTTCTTGGTTGTCATAACATGTTTGCCAACTACTCATCTGAAGCCTCCGACTCTGCATATTCCCAAGCTTGCGCTACTTGTTGCCAATCATCACCAAACATATCTATCAATTCTTCTTTCCAATCTTGTAATTCGTTCATAAATGTTCCTTTTTTTGTTTTTTATCTTGGCTTATCTGCGACTGTTAGGGCGAACCCTGCGAGGAGAACCGCTTCGATGTGTTAAATATAACACACGTGTGTCATTTTTAACAACCAATATCATGTGATAGTAAATTTTGTTGATAATTAAATATTGTATTTGTATTAATACAGCCAAAGAGGTCTTATAAATGACACCTAGAAAAGCTAATCCAACTCCAATGAAGGGAAATAAGTTTGGAGTTAAGCTTAAAAACCCCGATATTAGGCAGCAAGCCTATGCTGAGTACTGCGAACATGTGGCTTCTGGACTTAGTACCGATTCATTCTATTTTGAACATGAACAATTAACATGTACTTACAAAACGTTATTATCTTATATAGAAAAGTACCCAGATGAGTTTCCCGCCATACATATGGAAGTAGCGAAAATGAAGGGTTATCAAGGTTGGGAAAAGGTAGTCGCAGATTCCGCTAAAGGACAAAACGTAAAAGCAAATACAGCATCTCTTCAAATGATCATGAGAAACAAATTCGGGTGGGATAAAGAGAAGAAAGATGTAAACAAGCAGAATCTAGCGGCTCTTATTAAGGGCATTAAAGATGGGGAGATAGTACAGAAAGAGAGTGAATCATCATAACATCTAAGGAATGGCGTCTTAACAATCTATATCGCATTGTCGATCGCAATGGTAATAGCATTCCCTTTAAGTTAAATGCTGTTCAATCTCAAGTCTGTGCATGCACTCATAAGCGTAAGTTAATACTTAAAGCTAGGCAATTAGGTATGTCTACATATGCTGTACTTGACATTCTAGATGATGCTCTCTTTAATGAGAATTTAGCTTGTGGAATTGTGAGTTATTCCCTTGAACATGCGCAGCATATTTTCAAACGTATTATCGGTCATGCACTGGACACTTTTCCGAGTGCTCTCAAGCCTTTGGTTGGCGTTGTCACCAGCTCAGCTAGAGAGATTGCGTTCGATAATGGATCTTATTTGCGAGTGGATACGTCATTAAGGGGAGGATCTTACCCTTGTATCCTTGTATCAGAGTTTGGTAAGACATGTGCTAGATCACCATTAAAAGCAGAAGAGGTTATCACAGGTACACTACAAGCCGTCCCTAAAGATGGCAAGGTAACGATTGAGAGTACAGGGGAGGGTAACGAAGGTTTCTTTGCTGACATGACACATGCAGCATCTCAAAGAGGTAATGACAACCTTAATCTATTAGATTATCACCTACACTTCTTTCCTTGGTTTGATGAGCCTACCTATTCTATGGATACACCAGTTGTGTATGACATAGATTTAGAAGATTACTTCAGTCGCGTGCAAAAAGAAACCAACTGTACCCTTAGCGCACAACAGAAATACTGGTACGCCCAGCAAAAGAGAATATTGGGAGATAAGCTTAAGCAAGAGTTCCCTTCTACAGTATCGGAAGCCTTCCTTTCTTCTTCAGATGCCTATTATTACGCTCAAGGTATTGAGGCAGCATATCAGTCTAGCAGATGTATTAACTCCTCTATTTACGATGCTTTAGCGCCTGTATATGTGGCAATGGACATTGGAGTTAATGATTTAACTGTGATGGTATTCTTTCAGGTAGTTCATGGCGAGATACGCATTATTGATTATTATGAAGATAAGAATAAGGGGGTAGACTTCTATGCTCGCTTCTTACTTCAAGATAAGAAATACATTCTAAACACAATCTTCCTTCCTCATGACTCAGGCCATAGAGATGGCATTATCGTTGAAAACACCTATGAAAGAGAGTTTCGTAAGTTATTCTCGCATACTTCTACTAAGTTCCTAGTGCTGAAACGTAGCGACCTTAATATGGGCATATCACATGCAAAGATTAAGCTAGATCGCTGTGTATTTAGTATAGGTAAGGTAAAGGGTCTCTTAGATCACATGTCTAAATATAGGAAGAAATGGAGTGAATCTACTGGCAGATATTTAGATGAACCATATCATGATGTCCACTCTAACTATGCAGATGCATTTAGGTATGCCATGCAAGCAGTAAATCATATAGAAACAATTAGTACTATGGCAGGATCATTAGATAAGCACAAAAAAGCCGTAGACAATAGGCGCACACTGATATAATTAAAATAAGATTATTTAGGGTTTGTAATGCTAAACGACAATGAGATACGAGGAGAATTTCAAGAAAACTATCGTTATGCTCATGACTTTTGGAATCCCTTTATCACAGATGCGAACGTTTACACTTTAGCTGCGTCCGGGTATACGTGGTCTCAGGAAGAGAGAAAAGAGCTAATTAAAGCGGGGAGAGAGCCTCTTGAATTTAATATTATGCGTCGGCCTCTCCAATTTTATTCAGGTTACCTGCGTGATAACATTAATAGTGTCGTCTATGCTCCTGTGGAGGGAAGTGATCAAAAAACGGCGGATCAGTTCACAAAGCTAGGCTATTACATTTGGGATAAGGGTGGTGGATTCCCTACCTTTTTAGATGCATGTGATGAAGGTTTCAAGAGTGGTATTGCCCTCTGCGGATTGCAGATGGACTACTCAAGGGATTTTATTAATGGTGATATATCCTTCTATAAACGCACATACAATTCATTCTACCTTGATCCAACGTTTGAGAAGCAAGATTTAACTGATTGCTCCTTTGGAATTACAAGAGATCTAATATCTCGAACTAACGCAAAACAGTTATTACCTTTCATTGATCCTATAGTTATCGATGATCTACAATATAGCTTTAGAGATGATAAATTTCTGTCCTATCACCCTCAGTTCACTAATTTTTCCAGCAATCGTAATATTATTGCCTACGATCAATATTATAAGAGAATTACTAAGAAGAGAACATTTCTAGTTGATACTGAAACTTCATTCTACAGAGACATTACAGATCTTCCAGATGATGAGAAAGATAGCCTTAGAATGGGGATTAAGCGATTTGATCGGATGAGAGATGAAGCCGATATTATGGGTATCGATGAGAAAGAGATTCCTAAGGTAGAGATCCATACAGTAGATAGGCCGTTTGTAGAGCTTAACATCATGCTCAATGGTCATAGAGTATATGTAGGCCCAGATAAGACAGGCATCGATCACACCTATCCTTTTGTTCCTATCATCGCATATATGGAGCCCTCTATTTGGATGCCATCACAGCGTATACAGGGTATAGGAGCCACACAGTACTTCAACCAGCGACAGTTTAATAAGCGTCATATGAAGATCGTGGATATGATGGATTCTACTATATCCACAGGCTTTAAATATCTCATTGGCTCTGTGCCAGATCCACAAGACATGCAGCAATCGGGACAAAATAAGCTCATCGGTGTTGATCCTGAGAATGCGCCAGCTGGATTAGATTCAGTTCAGCAACTTACAGGCGGAGGAGCTAACCCAGCCCTTATAGAATACCAGAAAGTATTAGATGACTTAAGCCTAACGCTAGCTAACATCAATGAGTCGGCTCTAGGCACAGATGAGAAAGGTAATACACAAATATCAGGAAGATTAGCCGAAGTGCGCATTGCTCAAGGACTGAGAGGTAATCGTAAGATCTTTGACCAGGTAGAGACATCTCAGCAGCTACTAGGTGGCCTTGTTCTTAAGGCTATCCAACACAACATGCCTCCTGGAAAGATCGAGCGTATCATAGGAGAGAAGCCTACAGAGCAATTTTACTCTAAAGAGTTTGAGCAGTATGATGCCGTCATTAAGGAAGGCGTTAGATCACAAAGCCAGAAAGATGCCTACTATTATGAGCTTATCAATCTCAAGAAAGAGGGTATTGTTGATGTACCTCAAGCTGAAATCGTTCGCGCTCTACAAATGGCCGGCCTTAGTGATCTTGAAGCAGCAATGCAAAAACAAGACGAGCAAATCGCCGAGCAAGCTAAACAGCAGCAAGAAATGCAGCAAATGCAGATCGAATCTCTCAATGCTAAGAAAGAAGCTGACCTTGGCCTTGCACAAGAGCGTAAGGCAAGAGTTATTAGTGATCTTGCTCTTAAAGATGAAAGAGAATCAGAAGCTCAGCAAAACATTGCTCAAGCCGCTCTTGATCGTGCAAGAGCTATTGGTGAGATCGCTAAGCTCAAAGAAGATCGCATATTGCAGGTATTGCAGTTTGTAAATCAATTAGAGCAACAAGAAGCAGTTGGAAGAGAAGCCCAGAAGTCCCAAGTAGGAGAGCAAGCACATGCTATCAACTCAGAAACTGAAGGGTCATCAGAAGATAAGCAAATGACTGCTGCAAGTCAGCAGATCGAACAAAATCCATTAAACCAGGGAGGTTTATAATGGCATCAGTAAAAGGAAAAGGTGGAGGCGGAGCCTTCATGAATAACGGTAAAGGTGTTTGTTCTTACAAAGACAATCCGATGAAAGCAGCTAGAGAAACTTCGCCTATGTGCGGGCCTGGCATGAATGCTGACCAAAAGAAAGCGAATAAGCTTTTACAAAAAGCTCAGAAGCAAGTTGATTCACTTCGCGGTATGAGTGGAATGTAATGGCTTTGTTGCAAGACCCAATAAGTGGGCTAATGCTTCCGAGAGAGTTTGTTGATCAGAAGGTAGCTCTTAAGAAGGTTATCGATGATCTGGTTGAAGCAGCTGTAAACTGCAACACCCACCTCAGAGAGAACTACTTCTTAGTTTTGCATATGAAGTTTGATAGTATAGGTAATTTTAATGTTAGTGCTCCTGTAGCTAGTAGTAAGCTACCTCCATTTATGAGCAATCAAATGGTCTTTTGGGTTTCTAACTCAAGAGGGATTTGTGAGCTACTGTGGATGGTAGCAGCTAAGAAGCCAGGAGAAAAGTTAAAGGTAGAGTTTAATAAATCAGGTGTCGCCTACCTGCAAGCAAAGGGTGCAATGCCTACGTAAGGGCTAATTTACGAATATAAAACGGGAGTTTTAATGAAAGAGGATACCGTACCCCCTCATGAAGAGGAAGTAGAAGCTGTCGAGGCTGTAGAGCCAGAGATAAATGAAGCAGCAGAAGAAGAAGTACAACAGGATTTAACAACTGTACCACTACATGCTTTACAAAAAGAACGTAGAAAGAGGCAGGAAATTGAGGCTGAAAATCGTTGGTTAAAGGAACAGCAGCAGCGTAAGGCTGATACAGTTCCTGAACCTGATGAGAGTAAATATGAATCTGCTACCAAAGAAGATCTCGGAAAGACAGAAGAACAAATCCTCCGAAAGGTAGAAGAGCGTCACTGGATTAAGAATAATCCAGAGAAGTTTGAAAAGATTAATGATTTATTACCAGAGTTTTTAAAACGTAGACCCAACCTAGCAGCAGCTATCGAGGGTGCTCCAAATAGATATGAAGAGGCATGGGAACTAATGGACAAATTGTCGCCTAAAGAACAGCAAAAGCTTAAGACTATACCTAAAAGAGATGCTCCCGGTGCTCCCGGAAGTGTGCCTAAGGGGGCAGTATTAAACCAATCTGTAGACGTTATGGCCATGAACGATGCCGAATTTAGTGCTTGGAGACAGTCGAAAAAGCGTAGGGTAGGGTTGTAAAAGGAGACATTAAATGTCCGTAACAACCACAAGCAACTATGGTTCGATGGCCGACAGATGGGCACATCGAGCACTATTGCAACGTTCTAAACCACGTTGCGTACATAATCTATTTGGCAGAGCGTTTACGCTTCCCCAAAAGAATACAGATACTATGGCGTTTAGACGCCAAGAAAACTTGAACTCAGACCCAGTAGTTTTATCGCAAGATGCTGATCCAGCTCCAGAGCAAGTTAACAAGTTCGATATCAACGTTGCTATTCAAGAGTTTGGTAAAGTTGTATTGTTATCACGTAAAGTTATATTAGTTGTTGAAGATGATACAGCTAGTGAAACTGCTGATAACTTGTCACAAACTATGCATACTATGCTTGATAAAGTAACGCGTGATGTATGGGCTAGTTCAGTTCCACAAATTTCATGCCTTAACGGTGTTAACGGCAATGCGATCACAGAGCTTACACAAACAGACGTAAACCGTGCTATTGCTTATTTGGACGAGAATGATTCCGAGAAGATGGCTCCTGTCATCGAAGGAACTTCACGTTATGGCACCGGGCCTGTGGAAAGCGCATACTGGGTAACTGCACACGTTAAACTTAAGCCCGATATCCGTGCTTTAGATGCGTTTGTACCTACTTCCCAATATGGCAGCCAAGAGCCTGCTCTACAAGCTGAATTCGGAGCAACCGATGAAGCTAGATGGGTAACATCTACTCTCGTTAAAGTTACCGATGCTAACCCTCCTGTATTCAGCAATACTTTTGTAGCTGCGAATGCATATGGTTATGTTGGCCTAGATGAAGTATCTACAGAGATGATCTTAAAACCTCTTGGTTTTAATGATTACTTAAACCGTTTCCAATCTATGGGATTTACTGCATGGTTTAACGCAGCCATTTTGGATGACTCACACATCGTCACTCTATTATCAACTAAAGCTGCGGCTTAAGGAGTAAAATTATGTCTGATCTCTTTTTAGGTCAAACCTGCACAGAGTGCTATAAGTTCGTGTCAGCTGGTACAGCTCATACATTCACATTCAACTTTCAGCCTGATAAAGTTGTATTTAACAACCTATCTGATTGGACTGGAACCGCTTCCGGTAAGCCAATATCTGTTTGGTTCCGTGGTCAAACTACTGCTGCACATGCATACCAAGAGCAAGTAATTGACTCTTCGGCAGGCGCATCATTCAACTTCTTGGATACAGCTACAAACGGTTTTACCGTTGCAGATCTTCCAGGTGGTTGCCCAGAGTTTAGAGCCAACATCACTGCGGTAACTAAGGCTTTGCCTTGTGTTATTACAACTGGTGCAGCTCATAACTTCCAAACAGACCAAATCGTAAGGATCACAGACCTTGGCGATCAAATGCCTACACCAAGAGGCATGAGCCAAATTGATGGAAACAGATACGCTATCGTTGTGTTATCTGCGACTACATTCAGCTTGAAAGATGTGATCACTGATGATCCTATTGATTCAACTGGATATGAAACATATGTAACAGGTGGACGTTGTGATATTGAGACTAGAGTAATTAGTCTTAATAATCCACAAGTTTACCCTTATAATGTAACTCCATATGTACCAAACCAATTTAAATATAACCCAGTTACTTACCAACTATTGGCAGGAACTAGCGTTATGGGTTCGGATGGAGATGTATTTCTCATTGAAGTCTACAAGTTTGGCGAGGTCACAGACCTTGGCGACTTAGTAGTTTAGGGAAAACTATGGGGCAAGTACCGAGAAGGTCGACAATACTAAGTGTGAGTATAGGGTATCCATGCGTTATCACAACAACTGAAGCGCACGGTTACACTTCCTTTCAGTTTGTACGGTTGACTAATCTAAATGGATGCATGCCCCACCCTCACGGGTGTGATCAGTTAAATGGTTATCGTTTTCGCATTGTTGTTCTAGGGGACGATACATTTAAGCTTCAAGATCCCATAACGTTTGTAGATATAGATTCTACAAACTTCCCTCCGTATACTGAAGGAGGTAATTGCAATTTAATAGAACACAATTACATTTATTATAACGATGGAAATAACAATGGCTAAACAAAAAATGGATGAACAAGAAAGAGTAAGCGAAGTTGTAGCTTCTATGGTTAGCGTGCCAGAGCCAGTAGCTATCGAAGATATGCCGTTAAATACTTTGGGGGATTATGTCAGATATAATGCCGCAGCGCGCAAAGAGAATAAAAGGCTTAAGATATGCAGACACCAGATTAAACCATGTCCGGTGGAATTGCACCCTACAGAGCGGATTGTATTTGGTCGTAACGATCAGCCAGACAACTACCTACCAGTATATCTTAGCAATGATATGATCGATTACAAGAATAAGCTCTATCCTGGAAAGACATACGACCTACCTAGATGCGTAGTGGAGTATCTAGCGGGTAAAGGCACTCCCATCTGGAAATGGTTCAATAATCCTGATGGATCTAAAGAGACAGGAATTTCTAGCTATACTCCTAGGTTTGCAATGAGAACAATTTACAAGGATTAATATGGCCGTTCAAAGACTCTTGTCTGATTGCTTAAGAATAATGATGTTAGCAATATCTAGAAGGAACGCTAATGATCCTGATTCTAGTCAAAGTACACTATTGCAGTACATTCAAGATTTTATAGCTTTGGCAATGTCTAACGACGTTAGAGTATTTGAACAGTTCGGAACGTTGTCTTTTGTTATAGATGAGGGTAATCCTACAGGAGTCTACACTTTTAATGAGGTAGGCGCTGATAGTGACTTTGTCACCATCTCAACAGAAGCATTTATATCCTTGCGTGATCCTATTGATAATTCTGTTTCTTGGAATCAGCTAGATATTTTCCAAGATCCTGGACAGTTCTTTGCTATGTGGGGAATCAACAATGATGAGATCCTAATCCCTGGATATCCAACCATGATGCTATTTTATGGGAACGAATTCACCTTTAGGACTATCCCTAACACTTCTTACATTGTAAAAATTTACGGCTATAAACAAGTGCCTGAATTTTCAACTGAAGGAGACCCACCTATACCTTATGCTTATTGGCTAAGATATATCGCCTACGGGGCTGCTATGAACTATGTAAGGGATTATAACTATGATCAAGCAACTAAGATGGCTATACAGCAAGACTTCAACCATGAAAGGAAGCTTTTGCTGGCTAGAACACACAATCAGATCAAAAATTCAAGATGTTTACCAAGGTTTTAATATGGCATTCGGCAATTGGATATCAGGCGCGATTAAAAAGAAAGGCGCTCTTCACAAGGAACTCGGAGTTCCTCAGGGTAAGAAAATACCTTCTAAGAAGATAAAGACAGCCGCTAAAAAGGGTGGCAAGCTAGGTGAGAGAGCAAGATTAGCAGAAACATTATCTAAATTTAGGAAATAATATGAGATACAAAGAATCAATGCCTCCATCTAAGAAGATGCAGAAGCCCGCTAAAAGGGTAGCCCAGCGTAAATATACAGCTGCGGATGAAGCTTATGATAAAGCAGAAGACTTTAAAGAGAATAAAAAGAAAAAACCTGCTGACATATCTCAAGCTCTTAATAAAGCAAAAGAAGGTTATTCTAAGAAACCTAGAGTAAAAATGTCTAAGAAGAGGTAGTTATGGTTTGGAATGCAGTCTGGCCAGATGGAACAAAGTCAGTAAAAACTAATACGCCTACGGGTCAGGCTAACACTACTTATATCAAGACTACGCAGAATGTTAATCATTTCTGGGATAGAGGAGCTAACTTTGATGGATGCCACAATAGAGTGGACATGCCCAAGCAAGTTGGTAATCTAACGCCCCTAAATGCTAGCATGGATGGGGTTACATACTACAAGCAAGTATCAGCTTCTATACCAAGAGTTGAGACTTTCTATTGCAATTCTAATGGCGTTTATCAAGTTACTCCATCGTTTAAAACGGGAGATATAGTAAGCATTTCTGACTCTTCATATACTAATATTACTACTGTAGATAACAATAGTTATGGATATATATACATGTTTGGAGATACTGCCAATGAAGATATGTCATTTGGATTCTTCAAATGCATACAAAACGTTGTACAATGTTATAGCTCTCTTACTAGATTTGATAATTCCAATGATGCAAAGACTAATCTTGTTTTTGGGAATGGAAGTAATGCGAGCGGCGCTAATATAAGAGCTAGAAGATCAGCTGGGCCTAATATATCATATCAATACCGCATAGTATATTGGGGTAAATAATGGATATCTATGAGATAGCAGGATATGCAACAGGCGTTTCTAAGGAAGGAGTTAACTTCCTAGAACCTAAGGATGCGTTCGCTGTTCTATTGAATGGATATATTTATCGTCAACAACTGCAATCTAGACAGGGATTTAAGCATTTTGGAAATAGATTGTTAGATGGCAGTAGAGTTATGGGAATATTTGAACATACTCTTCCTAATGATACTAAAGACCTGTTAGTTATAACTAAAGAGTATCTTTATAAATACAATGACATTACTAATGTATTTGATCAAGTTCCTTTTACAAGTTCAGATCCTATCACTAGTTTCCTTATACCTTCTAACGATGATTACGTTTCTGGTACTTCATATCCTGAGCCTGACGGTTCGCAAAGGTTTGTATTTACTGGTAAGGGGATGTCGGACATCTACTTCTACGATGGATCGGGAGTAAAAAGGTTCACTAACGCTACAGACAACACAGATTATCAAGCGCCAGCAGCAGGTACTTTGACTAGGGCTACATACGTAGCATGGTTCGGAGAGCGGCTTAACTTCTTTGTTCCAGTAATAGCAGGTCAACAGCAATCACAGATGGTTCTTTACTCTGGTATTAGAAATATCGCAGGCAATGGAGACAAGTTTAATGTTCCTGGTTCAGGAGATCTATCAGCAGATACCTACGAGTACATGACAGGAGCCGTTATAGCAGGCGATTATATGCTGCTGAACTTTAATAGATCATCTTGGACACTTGAAAAGACTAGGGATGCTTTTAACCCTTACTTTATACGCAGAATACCATCAGTTTTAGGCACAGATGCTCAATTTAGCGCTGTTACATGGAACAATCAGACTCAATCCATTGGCAAGACAGGAATATTAAACTCTGATGGCAAGCAATCTCTTAGAAGCGACAACAAGATTCCTAACTTTACGGCTGATGATATCGATCAGGCAGAATTTAATCTTACGTATGGTGGATTTGATAGGGTAAATTCTCAATTCCTATTCGCTTATCTAGGAGCTTTATCTAATTCATCTGTACTCACACAAGATCAAGTGCTCGTCAATAATTACGAAGAAGGGACATGGTCTATATACGATCAAAGATTCTCCGTATTTGGACAAACTGACAAAGGTATTGATTTAGCTTGGGATGATATTGATGAAACACAAGATCCTTCGTGGGGTCAAATGGATACCACAGAAGAGATATGGAATAAGATTGGCATAAGTGCGACTGTACAAAAAACTCTTGCAGGAGATAATTACGGTTTTGTTTACGAATTAAATGCAGATTATGATGATTATTTTGTAGAGATAACTAACATAACTAATGCTTCATCCGCTGTTATAACGGTTGCCGAGTCAGCTTTTGCAGTAGGGGATATAGTTTCTTTTGATAGTGTAGAGGGAATGACACAGATCAACGGCCTAAAAGCCACTATCCTTGCAGCTACACTTACAAGCATTACCGTTAATCTAGATACCACGTTATTTGACGCATATACTATGGGTGGTACTTTATCTAAGGTTATCAGCTTCTATGCAGAGACTGTGCCTTTTAATCCCTACAGAAGCCAAGGATATCGATGCTATGTATCGCATGTAGAGTTCTTGATAGATACTAACGGTGGAAATCTAATGATAGATATCTATGAGGATGAGGAAGAGGCTCCATTCAAGGCAAATGTGCTATTGCAGCCTGTAGGTACAAATAAGGCTCGGGAATGGATCACATGCATAGTGAATCAAGAGGCTAACTTCCTGACGTTTGCAATGAGTCAGCAGAATCCCTCTACTCAAGTTATAGTAACAAGCATACGAATCCATTGTGAAGTGGGAGGCTTAACTAGCTCATAATATGGCAAAAATACTTGAATATTTAAACGTTGGAAATAGACAGGATATGACAGTAGAAGAGCTTCTTCTGATCATAGAGAAAATGTACATCGATTTGGCTACGGCTATAAATCGTAAGCCAGACGTATATCAGAGGACTACAGATGGCCTTGTTAGTGATACTTTCCTGAGTAATGGGGACTTGAATATAAACTTAAATACAAACAAAGTTGAAATGTTGACCAATCATGACACTTCTACAACAGTCATCTGGACAGCTTTAAGCTAGGAGATTTTATGGCATTTAGTGGAGAAGGAGCATTAGGCGGAGCAGGTACAGGAGCTACATTAGGTTCTTTTGCAGGCCCTGTTGGTAGTGCTGTAGGAGCAGGATTAGGAGCAGTTGCCGGAGGCATATTTGGACGTAAGAAAGAAACAGGATTACAGAAGAAGCAAAGAAATCTAGTAGACGACTTACTAGCCTCTCTTAAAGGCCAAGGAACCTATAACGATCTATTCAATGCAGATGAAGCCTCATTCCAGAAGTCTTTTGTAGATCCTGCTAAGGCAAGATTTAATAATCAGATAGCACCACAAATACAGCAAAATGCTATAGCCTCTGGTCAACAAAGAGGAAGTGGACTTGATGATACTTTGACAAGAGCCGGAGTAGACTTAGATCAGCTTCTTAATGAACATTATATGAACTATCAGCAGGGCGCACAGAATAGACAATCTAGCGCTATATCTAATATCCTTGGTCAGCCAGGCTCAGGAGCACAGAGCGTAGGTGAGGGAGCTTCACAGGGGTTTGCAGGATATCTATCAAGCTCAGGATTCAAAGATGATCTTGCAAATATATTTGGAAATAAAAAGCAACCCATAGACTCCATGACCGATACTTATAAAACAGCCAGAAAGGGTTTTGAAGCAGATCAACAGGAATATGTATGACAACACCACCATCGTCTTTTGATATAGGAAGAGCTGTAGGTAATAACATTAGCGGAGCTTTTAAGAAGGTTCGAGAAGATACCTCTATAGATAATATATTAAGAGAAGCTGGAAAGAGTAAAGATCCTGAGGCAATAGATTTTGCCATTAATTCAATTATATCAAATGTTTCTACAGAAAGACAAAAGCCTGCACTTGATTTTCTAAATGAAAAGAAAAAAGGAATATTTAAAGAAAGAGAAGTAATGGCTAAACAGAAAGCTAATTTACTTCCTTCATTAAATAATGCTATTAAAGCACTAGATCTAGGAAAATCCTTTTCAACTGATGATAGAGATAAAATATTACAACTATCTGAAAAGTTTATTGATCAAGGGTTATCGGCTAACGATGCATCTTTAGCAGCGACTAGAACATTTCTAGCTAAGCAAGAGCAAGATGCACAACAACAAGAAATAATTGATGAGAAGAAAAAAGAAGAAGAATCTTTTGGTAAGGCAGCTAAGAAAGTTGGCGGATCACTTCTAGAAGCATTTAATAGAGACAGTTTATTTGCTCAGTTAATGGGCAGGCAAAGAACTCCAGAGGAGATTGCAAAGGAACTAGAAAAAAATCCAGGATTTGGACAGCAAGTAGCTGCTAGTATAGGATCAACTGTTCCGGATCTTATTCCTATCATAGGTCTTACTCCTGCATTAGGAGGCCCAGGCGCGTTCGCTGTAGTAACGGCAATGAAAACAGCTGCCCAACAAATTGGAGAAGCTGCCAAAGCAGGTGAAATAGATCTACCCGGCGTTACACCAGGAACTAATTTATTCTTTCAAGGAAATCCCTTTAAGAAAGGCGGTAGCATAGATAAGAATAGTAATATATATAATGAAAAGATGGCTAAAAGAGGTGAGAAGTTATTAAAGGATAGTGCTTCTGCTTTAATTATGGGAAAAGTTTTGGAGACAATTCCAGGCCTTAAGCAAGCGATTGCCAAGACGCCTATCATAGGAAAGTACCTCAATAACTATGCATCTGAACAAGCTGTTCTTCTAGGTGCCGAGGTAACCGCCTTATCAGCTATTCCTGCAATTGTAGAAGGAAGGCTTCCAACATCCCATGATTTTGCGCATGGTCTAGCTACGGTAGTTGCCTTCAAAGCGGGAGGTAAATTATCTGAAGTTGCTAGAAGTTCTATTGAATCAGCAAGATCAAAGAATCCAGCAGAAGTAAAAATATTCGATGAAGCATTTAGTAAACTTACCCCAGAAGAAGCCAAGTCAGTTGCTGAAGCAGAATCCCCTGAGCAGGTCTCTAAAGTTGTAGAGTCTGCTATGGATAGGCTAAAACTACGTAATGTAGAGGTTGTTGTTGATTCTGGTAAGTCTGGTAAAGTAGCTCAGAAGACAGAAGTACCAGAAGTAACTGGTAAGGGCAAGCTGCAACCTAAAGAAAAAGAAACATCAAAGGCTTTAGAGAAAATAGCTAAATCACCCTCAGAATATGTAGAAAAATATACAGAGAAGCAACGCAAGCCGGAAGAAGGGCAAGAAAGGAAAACTCCTGCTGGACAAGCATCCGAAATGGCGCGAGTAGAGCGATTGCAAGTAAAAGAAAAGCAAGTTTTAGAAGACTTTAAAACAGCTAAAGAAGAAGTCGATAGAATCCATAAGGCTATAAAAGAGGCTAAGCCAGAGAATAAGGTTAAACTAGAAACAAATGCCTTATATGCTCAACGAGAGGCTGCAAAACTTAGAGAAAGCCTAAGAGATATTAAGCACGAGATGAAATGGGGACGCCCTCGGCCTACTCCTGAAGCTTTAGAATTACAAATCTCTGAATCTTTTAAGGGAATGCAGGAAGATATAAAAAACCCAGTAGAAAAAGATGCTAAACAGATAGCTAAGATCGAGAAACAAATAGAGACTCTTAAAAAAGATCTAGAAATAGCGCAGGATTTGACAGAAAGAGGGGAGCTTCCAAAAGTAGATTATGAGGATACTTACGTACGTGTAGAAAAGCAATATGCAGATGCTTACAAAGATATGATTGAAAAAGTTTCTAACGAGATAGAGGATCTAAAAGGATCTAAAGAACCGAATGAAGTTAAGCAACTGAAAGATCTGAATGAGTTTAGAGATAGGCTAAAGAGTAGGCTGAAGCATAATGAAGCTAAGACAACCATTCAGAAGGATAAAATTAGAGGAAAGAATCTTCTTAAGGGAGCTAAGGGAGCTTTTAATAAGCAATTATTAAAACAAATGAGACAAGATGTTGCTGAATTGCAAAGAGAATATTTTGAGCATAGGAAATTACTAGGAAATGAAGAGATAAAAACTTCAAAAGCCGCTAAAAATGCTATAGATAAACTTGTAAATGAGTATGTGAAAGATCCTTCCGATGCTAATGCACAGAAAGTTTCCAAGGAAAGTGGCGTTCCTAAAGCTGAAGTAGTGAAAGCAAAAGAATCTCTAAGTGATGTAATCAAGAAAAATGCTGAAGCAGCAAAAGATCCTACACCAGATAAAATTAAAGAAGCTAAAAAATCAGAACTAAAAGCTAAGCAGATAATAGATAAAATATTCAGCAAATATAGTAACAATAAAGGAAAGATTTTTGTTGGAGGAATAATATCTTCTTTAATCGGAGGAATCATCGACGAATCCTTTGATAAAGATCAAGCTAAGACATTAAAGGTGCCTCTAAAAATACTTTCAGGATTGGGAAAATTTACATCTTATTCCACTTTTGGATTAGGTAAGGCGTTGCAAGATTTCATGAAGAGTTCTTTTGATGATTCAAGATTAGAAGAATTTAAGAAATCTAGCCCTCTTAAGAGAAATCAATTGATGAAAGAATGGAGAAAGAAGTATGGGGAAACTAGGGCTAACAGAATTTATAAGAGATGGAAAGAAGACCACTAATTCTAGTGGTCTTTATTCTTTAGAGCTACCGTTTTTTTAGCTACTAAATCTGCAAAATCATGAAATAATCCTAATACCATAATATATGCAACGAAAGCACCAATCGCATATAATAACAATGTAACAACCATTTCAACTAATCCAGATATCCATATGTAATATAATGCTGGAATTCCTATAACTAAACCTAAGAAAATAAAATCATCTTTGAATTTTTTAAACATAATTCTCCTATTTTTCCATTCTATTTTATAAAAACTAGGGAAGCAGGGCTCGAACCTGCGACAGCCAAATTAACAGTTTGGAGCTCTACCAACTGAGCTATTCCCTAAAAACGATACAATCTTCAAACATACTTAAAGTTAAGGCTCTTTTCGTCATAACTCTATCAGTGCTTATAAGATAGCAGTGACGAGGAGTATCAATATATATAAAATCACAGTTTCTTGGATCGAAGGCCAAATTTATAGATTTTCCTTTCCAGTTTCCGCCTGCTCTTCTTATATTTGCTACGTAAGATCCACTAGGAGCCTTACATGAAGTACAGATCACCTTTACTCTGTATATATTGAAATCTCTTTCCACTACCAAATCATAAAAATAAGAATTCCTAATCGGAGTGCATATGTTATCAAAAAGTCCAGATAAAATATGTATAGCTCTACAAACCACTATGTAGTTTCTGTCTATGTAGTTTTCTTTCATTTTAGAGCTATCCTATTATTTATCCCATAAATATAACACGTGTCTCATTTTGAAACAATACAGATAATTAATTTAATTTAAATAGAATAGTATTATAAATACTATATTTTGTTTTGATCTTTACACTTCTTGATTCTTTCTTGAATTGCTGCTCTTATAAAAGAACTCATAGATTTTTCGGTGAGCACGCAGGCCAATTTCAAATCTATGAATTGGCACTTAGGCATCTTAAAGATTACTCTTCGACAGTCACTAGTAGTCATGTATGTTTTTATGCACCCTTCTTTAAAATATGACAAGTTAAATTTCCGTTTATATTATCCATGCGCTATTTTTAAGGCAAACCAATAAGGAGGCTATATGCCAAAATTTGCCAGACCCAATATGTACAACGGCCGTCAATCCAATCAATCTTGGACAGGGACTGCCAGATTCGCAAATACTCAAGAAGCAGCAGCAGGAGTTGACACTCAGCTAGCTATCTCCCCAGCAACACTTGCAAGCGCAGTAGGAGCACTTGTTCCCTCGGCTAGCGCAACTGTTGAAGGTGTCGTATTCCTTACTGAGGGTACATCATCTATTTCCTATCCTGTGGCTACTAAATTCTATGCCGATAATCTAGCGATTGCTGGCGCGCCTGCATGGTCTGAGACTGTATCGGGCATTGGACAGCTTAGCACTAGCCTAGAGGCTACAACAGGCACTAACGACAACACAGCAATGACGCCTCTAAAGGTAGCTCAAGTTTTAGGAGGGGGCGGTTCATCGCCTTCTTTTACAAACGTTCTTATTTCCGGGACGCTTGGCGTAACAGGGCTTACATCATTAAACGGATCTGCAAACATCGTAACAGGAGCAACAGCGCTTAATTTAGGCGGTGATGCTTCTACAGGATCAATTAATCTTGGTACAGGTGCAGGAGCTAGAACTATTACCTTAGGTAATATCACTGGCGCAACAGCCGTTGCTGTAAACACAGGTACAGGTAGTTTCACAGTAACCACAACAGGTACAGGAGATATTGTTCTTAATTCCGACGACACAATGCTTTTAGATGCTGATGGTGTTCTAGAACTGAACTCGTCCGCAGGAGTTATTGGGATCGGTAATGATGCTGATGCGCAAAACATCAACATTGGTACAGGTGCATCAGAGAGAATTATCACTGTAGGTAACGGCACAACTGCTACACAAGTTGTAATTAATTCTGGAACTGCTGGGATAAATATCGGCACTAATGCTGTAGCTCATACAGTATCTATCGGAAGTCAAACTGGCGCTTCAGCAGTCGTAATCGATGCTGGCACAGGCCCTATCACTATCGGCACATCAATTGCAAAAACTATCAGCATTGGTAATGGGACAGGTGCTACAGCAGTAACTGTAGATGTAGGCACAGGCGCATTAAACCTTGGATCTAACGCAGTAGCTCATACAGTAACACTAGGTTCTACAACTGGCGCAGCTTCTACAGTGATTCAATCGGGCTCCGGTGTATTAAGTGTCACTTCAACAGGTGGCGCACTAACAGTCAATTCAGGTGTAGGAGCGCTTGGTATAAGCACTGACGCTTCAGCTACAGCAGTTTCTATAGCTACTGGTGCAGCCGTTAAGACATTGATCATAGGTTCCACTAACTCAACCTCTGCTACAACGCTTCAATCAGGTTCAGGCGCTTTAGCTGTTACTTCTACTGGTGGCACATTGACTGTTAACTCAGGGACTGGCGCATTAGGCATATCAACAGATGCTTCAGCAACGGCTATCTCTATCGGTACAGGAGCAGCTGTCGTTAAGACAATTGCTATCGGTGGTACAGGCGCTAACATTATAACCATCGGTAACACACAGACTGGCGGTTCTTTATCCATTGGCGCTGCAATGACTACAGGTACTATCACAATTGGTGGTACAGGTCTCCAAACTGGCACCATTACTTTAGGTGGGGGAACAGGCGCTCAGATTGTTAACGTAGCTACAGGCGGAACAGGAGTAAAAACAGTTCATATCGCAGATTCCGCTGTTGCTAACCTCGTTACCATTGGTTCGACTACCGGAGCAGCTGCAACAACTATCCAAGCAGGCACAGGCCTTATTACAATGGCTGGTAAGGTAGCTCTTAACTCAGCTGCTGGCCCTCAAATTCTTGCTGGCGCTGGTTCACCAAGTGGATCTGTAACAGCACCACAAGGTTCATTGTACCTAAGAACTGACGGTTCAAGCGTAAGCACAAGAGCGTATATCAACACTGATTCAGCAACAACATGGACAAACATAACCACAGCAGCATAAGGAATGACAATGCAAAAATTTGATCCTGTAGAAATTAGACAAAGAGCCTTCTTAGCATTAAAGATAGAAGGTATTGCAGTCTGTGAGATTTATTGTGAAAACACTACCGCCCTAGGAATATTTCATGATGCTCTCATGATGGCTAAAGGATACGTAGTAGATAGGATGGTAGCTGCACATAAAGAAGAACAGGCAGCAGCTGAACAGATGCAGAAGCAATACACCGAACACGAATAAGTTAAGGGGCTTAATAAGCCCCTGAAATGAGCAATAATAATGTTAGCTCTCAACAGAGGTAAAAATGGGTCGCATACTTCCAATCGAACTAAAAGAGTTCACGGCAACAGCTGTGACAGGTTCATATCAAGCATTTGGTACTGTTCTATCTAATCCAGCATTAAAGATGTCATTCTTTAATACATCTAATGCGGATGTTTATATATCTAAAGATGGTGTGACAAATATGTGCAGGATTCCAGCGAATGGAACACTCACATTAGATGAATCAACCCTTTATTTTAGGGGTGTAGATCAAGAGTATTACGTGCCTAAAGGTTCCCAGCTATATGTTAAACAAGTAGTAGCACCTGGTGCAAGCGGATCTATCATCGCTCACATTGTAACGAGGGTACAGGCCTAATGTCATATGCACAACTAGGTTCTACAGGCGGAGGGGGAGGAGCTGTAACGTCTGTAACAGGCGTTTCACCTATTACAGCCAATGGAGTATCTGGGGTCGCTCAGGTAGGCGCAGTAAGCATTGGTTTAGATAATTATAGTAATCAGACAGCTACAACTGTTAATGCTACTCCTAATAATACAATGACCTTTGCTTTATCTGCATTACCTGCAGTTTATACTTTTGATCTTAACTATACAGCATTTGATATTACAGATAATGCAGGTGCTGGATTCTCGATTTTTGGCACTATTAGAACTGATGGTGCGACAGCCGTTCTTATTGGAACTCCCGATAAGATCATAAATATCGAAGCAGCAACCCCCATGACAGCATCGGATGCTAATTTGGTGGTATCTGGAAACAATGCAATTTTTCAAGTGACAGGCGTAGCAGCTAAAACAATCCAATGGCGATGCATCGCCTTCATAACTCAGGTGAGCTAATGGCAGGCATAAGACAAGATGTTCTTTACGGAACAAACGTAGACTTCTCTAATGTTGGCCTTCCTGCTCCAACATTGCTGACAGATGGACAAATGCTGATTGCTACTACAGCTGCAAATGCGGGTGGTACTCACATAAATGTCGGAACTATTACCTCGACCGGAGGTTCAGTTACCATAAGTTATGACACTCCCAATATAAACTTAGAAGTAGCAGGTGGAGCAGCAGTTACAAACGTCACTTCTACAAATCTAGAAAGAACTGTTGCCGGATCATCTATAGACCTAGAAGATCTTAGATTTACTACCGCGTATGTTGTTGATCCATCCGTTACTACTGGTTCTAAGGCTAATTATTCTACAGTAACAGCAGCTGTAGCAGCTGCGGGCACAGCGGGCGGAGGAAAAGTATTCATTAGAGCCAATACTGCTCCCTATGTAGAAAGCTTCAATCTACCTACAAATGTTACCTTATGCAGCTATGGCAGTGATCTTCAAGGGGGCTGTAATGCCACCATTTCAGGACAAATCACTGTAACTGCCACAGGATCCGCGGGTATAGCTAATGTAAATCTGCATGGTAACGGTGTCGATCCAAGCCTATTATTCAGTGGGTCAAATAGCGTCTTTTTCACTATGCAGAACGTTATTTTTACATCTAATACAGTAGCAGCTATCCAAGGCACAAACGCTAATGCCAATATATTATCTATCAATTGTATTGGAATAGGGGATGTTGGAGACTTCTTTGATTGCACAGACTTAGCGGCTAGCTTCTCCGCCTGTCAATTCCTTAATCAATCGGGTAATCCTGGATTCGTAGGTGTTGATGTTGGGTTACAGTTTGGTAATTCATCAATGGATACTTTCCTTACAGTATCTGGCACTTCAGCTTTGAGCATCAATAATTCTCAGATAAAGAACAACATTACTGTATCTGGTGCATCTCAATTAGGAATTGAGTATTCATCAACTCAGTCAATCGCTTTAAACGGAACTACTCAGGCTCTCCTAGCTCAGGTAGATATTAATGCTGGATCATCTCCCGGTATAACTATTGCAGCCGGCGTAGTTGTTACAGCTGATATGTGCAGTATTAATTCTTCTAATACCAATGCAGTAGACGGAACAGGTACATTTAGATACTCGGCCATGTCATTTACTGGATCATCTTCGACTATCAATGCCACATTAACTACTCAACTCCTTGGACTTCGTCCTTATGCATCTACAACCGATAGGGGAGTAGCCTCTTTTAATCCTGTTGACTTCACAGTTGATTCAGACGGGGAGGTATCTTTAATTCCTTCTGATAGATTCGCTTGGCATAACGTTTCAGTGAGTACCACTTTAGTTTCCTTCAACGGTTATTATGCAATCTCGCCCGGAGGAGTTCTTAGCTTTACTCTTCCACCTGTAGGAGTTCTAGGAGATACAATTAAGATTTCTCTGTCAGGAGCTACAGGATGGATCATTGCTCAGCCTAATGCTGGTAGCCAAATAAGATATGGTTCAGTTCTTACTACAGTAGGAGTGACAGGTCAACTGGCCTCCACAGCTCAAGGTGACTCTTTAGAGCTAGTGGCTAGAGATGCTGACTTTTGGCAAGTACAGAATGACCAAGGTAATTTCCTTTATGTTTAACAATTATAATTAAGGCAACAATATGGCATGGAATAATGCAGTTAACGCTAATCAAACAGGCGTACAGACAATTAACGCAGGCGTTTGGACTGGAAGTCCTTTAACGCAACATTCCGTATTAGTGGGTGGGGCTTCTAGCGCTATTACCAGCCTAACTTTAACCAACGGTCAGATCTTAATAGGTAGTACTGGTGTAGATCCTGTGCCCGCAGCCATTACCTCTGGTACAGGCATTCTAGTTGCTAACGCAGCAGGCTCTATTACTGTTAATGCAACAGGTGGTGGTTTAGCTTCAGTTGATGTAACTGGAACAACACAAGCAATGGCAATTAACACCCAATATACAGCCAATAACGCTGGACTAGTAACTCTTACGCTTCCAGTAACGGCTGCATATGGTTCAATAATTGTCGTTACAGGCAAAGGAGCAGGTGGCTGGACAATTGCTCAAAATGCCTCACAACTGATTCACTTTGGCTCTGTAGTTACCACAACAGGTACCGGAGGAGCGTTAGTAGCTCAAAACCAATTTGATAGTATTAGAATAGAATGTACAGTTGCGGATACCACATGGACTGTACAAGGTGCACCTCAAGGAAACATCCTCTACGTATAAGGTATAAATGGTAACTTGGAACAATGCTTTAAATGCTAACCAAACCGGAGTGCAATATCAGAGCACAAGCGGAGCTTGGAGCGGCGTAGTTGGAAGTGCTGGGCTTCTGCTCACATCAAATGGAACAACTTCTGCGCCTACCTATAAGGATATCCTGCCTATAGGGGCATTAATGGAATTTACTACCGGCAGTAGTTCAACCTATCCTAATCCAAATTGGTTAGCTTGTGATGGATCTATAGTATCTCAGGCTACATATGCAACGCTATTTGGGAGAATGGGACTCATTGGAGGACCATATACTACTTGGACAGCTCAAGATGCTAAGAATGTCAGCAATACTAATAACGGCATTAATGCTGTAGCTTTTGGCGCGTCTGTGTATGTCTATTCAGGGGCTAATGGCACCGTAGGGTCTAGCACTGATGCAATCACCTGGGTGCCCAGAAATTCTCAAACCTCATCTAGCCTTGTATCCCTAGCGTTTGGTAATTCTGCCTTTGTGGCAGGTGGTGCATCTGGCATAACATCGCGATCCACTGATGGTATATCATGGACTACTCACGTCAGCGGTTCATCTTCCACAATCTTTGGAATGACATTCGGTAACTCTCTTTTCGTAATGGGGGATGGCTTTGGAAATATTATCACATCCACAGACGGAATTGCCTTCAACACTCCTATAGTTGCGGCTGATTCTCCTTTCTCTGCTGTAGCATATAATGGATCTAATCTTTTTATTGCTGCAAACGGTTGGGGAACATGGACTAGTACAGACGCCACAACTTGGTCAACAAGAAGCCCTTGCATTGTGGGGACTATAGCTGCGGGTGCATCCAATGCCTTGATCTGGAGCGGAACAAAGTGGGTTGCTTGCAACCCAAATAGAGCCATGATCTACACATCCACTGATCAGGTTAATTGGACTGTTAGAATCCCAGGAACTACTAGCGCTATAAGCTCTCTAACCTTTGGTCTAAGCACATATGTGTTTGCTGGGGGTGGTGGTGGTTTATCAACTTCCACAGATGCTATAAGCTGGACTCCTAGGACAAGTGGTGTAGCTACTTCAATAGGATGCATGACTTTTGGAACAGTCTTTGTATATAGCACTTCTGCATCAATTCGTAGCTCTACAGATGCTATAACTTGGACGGCCCGCACATCTAATACAGCTTCAACTATCATGGGTCTAACTTATGGAACAGTCTATCTATACTGCACAGCAGGTGGTGGATTGGGGTCAAGCACCGATGGAACCACTTGGACGGCTCGTACCTCTGGGACTGCTAATACTCTAAACTCTGTGACATTCGGAACAGTGTATGTGGCAGTAGGACTCGCGGGCACAATTCTATCAAGCACTGACGCTACGACATGGAATACCCGGGTATCGGGCAGTACTAGCACCATCTTTGCTGTATCCTATGGAAACTCTACTTATTGTTGCGTAGGACAGAATGGGTTGATTCTCTCAAGCACAGATGCCACGACCTGGACCTATCGCAGCGCTAACGTTCGATATACTTTCGGTTCTTGTGTCTTTGGTAACAATGTATTCACTATCTGTACAGCGGGAGCGCAGTTACCTGGATCAGTTTACACATCGACCGACGCGATCACTTGGGTTCATAATCAAGATACTCCTGTAGCTCAGTATGCAACCACCACCATAACATCACTAGCCTTTGGAAATAGCTTGTGGGTTCTGGGATCAAATATAGCAGCGAATACGCCAATGGTCAATTTATGCACGTCAACCGATGGCGTAACATGGACATCCCGAAATGGCAATACTACCTCTAATATAGGCGCAGTAGCATTTGGCAACAACACTTATGCCTTTGGTGGAGTAGGTGTAGCAGGAACAAGTACAGACGGTATCACCTGGAAAACGATCAACCTTCAGACAAGCACTAATAATCCTACTGTCATTAACGGTGTACAGCTACAAGTAATTCAATCCATGATCTATTCAACCACATTCGTAGCGGGGTATGGTGGAGGATTAAATGGAGGCGGAATCTTTACAACAAATACCAATTACTCTTATAACACTGCAACGCAATTTCAATTGCCAACGGATGCTAATTCTAACATTACATCGCAATTGCCATCTGATTTACAACGAAAACTATTTATAAGAGCACTATGATAAGATTATTTATATGCACACCAGCCTATTTAGGAAAAGTAAATGTGCAATATGCGGTATCCTTAGCTGAGACTTATAGAATCCTCGGCGGTTATGGAATAGATGTTAAATTCAAGCTAAGCACTTCTGGATCTCTTTTGTGTGCAGAAAGGAATAGACTAACTGAAGAGTTCATGTTGTCTGGCGCAACACATATGCTATGTATTGATGCTGATTTGGGGTGGAATGCCGAATCTGTGTTAAACATGTTCAAATACCAAGAAGATTTCGTTGTAGGCTGTTATCCAGCTAGAAGAGGTAAGGATTTTTTATTTCGTCCTATATTTAATAGTGACAATAAAATGCAAAGGAATGAAAAAGGCCTATTTCCCATGCAATATGTGCCTGCTGGGTTCATGTTGATCAAGAGATGTGTTATTGAAAAAATGAGAGAGTATTTCCCTGAACTTAAATTTGTTCCCAAGGATCAGGCCAATGCGCCTCATCCTTTTGGATATTCCCTATTTGAAACAAAGGTGATGGAAGGGGAATTTTGGGGCGAGGATTACATTTTCTGCCATAGAGCTGCGCAGGCAGGCATTAAGATTTTTTGTGATCCTACGATACAATTTGATCATGATGGAATTCAGGGGTCTTTAATCGAGGCTTTAGTGGAACAGCCCAAAAATAATACTCAACAAATCTTAGAAAATAAATCTCCTGAGCCTATAAGTATATTAACCATAGAGCATCAAGAAACTCAACCAGAGGCTACCTAATGGTAACTTGGAATAATGCTATTAACGCTAGACAGCAGGGTACGCAATATCAATCATCTTCGGGCGCGTGGAGCGGTGTAGATGCTTCTACGGCGGGATTTGTACTTACCAGCAATGGTACGGGTGTATCTCCAACCTTTCAGTCAGCAGCAGGAGGTACTTACTATAGCTTAACTCCTTATATTGTAGGTTCAGATGCTCATAGCCAATATTCAACTATCCAAACGGCGATCGATCAAGCTGTCATAGATGGAGCAAGTAACACTGTTCTTAAGGTGATTTACATTAAGCCAGGCATATATACAGAAAACCTTACGGTGCCAGCCGGTATAGTCCTATATGGAACAAGTGCAGCTAATCCATTTTCTGCTAATCAGACGATGCCAGTTATTTTGGTAGGTCATATCCTATTCGATAATAGTGCAGCTGATATTCAGAATGCGCAAGTTCTTAATATGGAAATTAGTAGTGCAGCTTCTTATTGTGTGCACTTCACTACACCAGTATCATCTTTTGCTGGAATCGTTTTCACTAATGTGCTGTTTAATGCAGCATACTTCTTTAATACTCAAAGCTTTTCTATTTCAGTACAATTATATGCATGTTATTTAAACATCACCTCTAACTTATCAGCAACAGCCAGCGCAGGGATAAGCTATATAGAGGGATGGGATTGTATTGTTATTTTACCAACCATTACCATTTCTGGATCGTATAGCTTCGATTTGACTTTCCTAAAATGTCATATCACTAGCTCTTTAGGGGGAGTTACCGGAACCACTTCAGGGGTTCTATCTGTTAATTTTGAGGCAGAGCATGATAGGTCATACAGTCTAGGAATCTCCAACCCAATTGATGTAGTGTGCTCACAGTTTTACTTTACAGCTATTGGTCTAGATCTTTTTCTAGCCGGTGGAGTTACTATTAGCCCGGTAGGTACAAATACACTATTTCTACAGGATTGCTTCATAAACCCTGTAGATGGACAAACGTTTATATCTGATATATTTACTACATTCGGAAGCTCAACAACTATTTTAAACACAGAAATTCAAGATGCTCTTCCAGATGTGATAAATAAGTATGGTTCATATAATTTAAGCGGAACGCCTGTAGCTTTTAATTACTCTGAAGTGTGCGAGGTTCAGTCGTATGTACAGACCACAAATGCTACAGTTACCACCATAGCTTCTATTCCTATAAAGGCTAATCAGAGCATTATTGTCTCTGGAACGGTTATAGGACAGAACTCTACATTCACAGATACTACATCGTCCCTAATATTGGCTACGGCCCATAATACTGCTGGTACGGTTGCAACGGTTGGTGTTCCTGTGGTTACCCCTTTATCTACATCTACGGGATTGGTAACTATATCAGTATCAGGAGCAAACCTATTGATTAGGGTTACTGGCATACTAGCTACAACATACAACTGGACATGTAATCTAACATATCAAGGGATCATAAACCAATCATGACCCTAATAATCCTAACATCTATTATCTTGGCCACATCATGCTCATACATGAAGGCTCATCCTGCCGTAGAGAAAGAGGTGATCGATGTTGTTGAAGAGGTTGTAGAGAGTGTTATTGAGGGCGAGTTGAAGAAGTAACAAGGCATAGGTTGGATTTACACCAACGGACGAGAATTTGTCACAAAAGTGGTTTGTTCTGACGTATGCGCTGTCATGCGACTGCCTCCATATTTGGCATCTCTGCAATGATAAGTTTATGAATATATCATAATAAGAGCAAAGCAAATAAAACCAACACAAAGAAAAACACACATGGGCCAAGTCATGCCATCCTCTCGATGTCATCCCTAGTTCTTTCCTGCGCTCTATCTACTGGCTCAGGAGCATATCTTTCTCTATCATAATGTCTTTCCTGATCAAACTGTATCTCCACCTCAGGCTTGCATATCTCTATGTCTAGTGTATAAGAGAATAGCTTTCCTACAGATATTAGGATAATCGCGGCAGCAAGGGCCATAATTCTTAAGTGCTGGTATCTTTCATAGAATTTAATCATACATACTCGGGTCAAATTTTTTATCTGTCTTTACTAATCGAAGCCAGTACTCATGTCCCTTTTGAGCTGCATCCCTGGATTCATAGGTTTCAACAACCCCTTTGCCATTATGATTAGATATATAAGTTTCATGCAATCCTGTGCTAACTAGGAATATCGTGGATACTAGATAGTCAGTACATTCATCCCTTTTTATCTGGACAACATAAGGCTTTAGATATTCATCAATCTTTTCCTTACTCAGATTAGGGGGACAGTTATCTAAGACATCTATCTTAGATTTTAAGTTTTTTCTTTTTAATGACTTTTTCCTTTCCATTTATCTTTTCCAGATCGATTGATGTGAATTGTCGTATTTCTTTATTGTACTTTATATTGATCGGAGGATTTGTTGGAATATATTTCTCATTTACGTGAGATGCGTTGATGCAAAGGGTATTTTGGCCTTTAATGGTTATGCATATGTCAGTCGTTGGATTGCCTTTCTTTGCATAATTTTTTCCAACAAATTTCTTTATACCTAGATTTTTCCATAAGTCCGACTTTCAAAGAAAACAAATTTTCATTTGGAGTGAATGATAGTTCAGGCATCGTAAATAGAAATTTTTTTCCATATATTTTTTTTATCGCTTTCATATTTGAGCATGCTAGTTGCGTGGCATTATGCAGCCCCATGTTATCAATTTCTAAGCAAAATGTTCCTACTATATTAAATGTTATTTTTAAAAAAATATCAGGCATTACAGTATAATCAATTAAATATGTAATTTTACATGAATCCTGCAACGCCTTCTGAAAATAATTCATAACTAACTTAAATTAAGTGTATGTGTTTATTCATTTTAATAACCTAAATTCCATACCATGCACTTACCCAATAGCAAATTATTGTTTTATACATATTGATAAATAAGCATCTAACTTTATGTCCATGCATCATAAGCTGGATATTAAATATACGTAAAGTGTAAAATACCCAAACTAGATTTAAAAATTCATAACATAACAATACAAAATTTGGATAAATATGGGATATGCAGAAAAAAGAATTACTAAGGACGGAAAGATTAGGTATCGCATGCACGTCAACCTAAAAGGTCATCCTCATGCAACAGCAACCTTTGGAAAAATGTCAGAAGGTAAAATTTGGGTAGAAAGAGTGCAAGCGGAGATGAGAAGTAATAAATACTTTAAAAAACCTGAGGCAGAGAAAAGATACCTTTATCAATTAATAGATAGATATATAGATGAAATTATGCCTACTAAGCCCAAGAGTGCTCCTAATCAGGTTCAACAGTTAAAGGAGATAAGACAGGAAATAGGTCATCTAAGGGTTAGTGATGTGACTCCTGCTATTCTTTGCAAGCTTAGAGATGATCTATTAAAAGTTTATACCCCTAGAGGCGGAACAAGAAGCAACGCTACTGTTGTAAGATATCTTTCCATTCTATCTCATGTATTTATCATCGCTAACAAAGAATGGCAGTGGATGGATGAAAGTCCTATGGACAGAGTAAAAAGACCTAAAGAGCCTAGAGGAAGAGTAAAATATCTAAATGCAAAAGAAAGAGCTATAATGCTTGATGAATGTAAGAAGCATGAAATTAAATGCATATATCCAGTTGTAATAGTTGCTTTAGCTACTGGAATGAGAAAGAATGAAATATTAAGGCTTAGATGGGAAGATGTTGACTTAGATAGGGGAAAGATTATTATTCAGGAATCAAAGAACGGATATAAAAGATCGCTTGCTTTAACAGGAAAGGCCAAAGAAGTCATGATTGAATGGCATTCTGGCATTACTGTATTTTCAGAACTTGTGTTTCCATCTCTAAGAGATCCACAGAATAAGCCGCAGAAAGTATGTGAAAAGTTTAGGGGTATAGTGCGTAGGCTCGGTATGAAAGACTTCAGATTTCACGACTTGAGACATTGTGCAGCAAGTGAACTGGCAATGACTGGAGCTACGCTTTTAGAGATCTCCCATATATTGGGTCACAGAAACCATACTACAGCTTTAAGGTATGCGCACTTTGCAGACAATCACTCCGATTCAGTGATCGACAGAATGAACAAAAGAATGTTTGCATAAATTCTAATCATGCAATATATAAAAGACATGAAAGAGTTAGTCTTTATCTTTTTAGTTGGGCTAGGAGCATTGTTCCTAACAATGTTCTTAGCTCTTCTATTTACAAAGAAAAACTGTTAGAATATTCTACTTTCGCAATCATCCACTTCTAATTTTAGAACATTGAATGTAGATGTTTTATCATCCCTAAGAACTTCCATAATATGTATGACAGACTCAGTTGATGACTTTATAGCATCGCTATCGATGATTACTGATATGTCTAATCTGTATCTTCCCATGTGATCCTTTGTTTTTGTTTCTAAGGGGGTATTTTTCATCCAAACTGGCAAAGGCCTATCCTTTGCTGGGATAAACTCTTTAGGGGCTTTAAACCCTAAAAGAAACGCATCTTTGCACTTTCTATTCATGAAGGTAGTCATACTCACCCGTATTTGCTTTTATGTTTACCCGGATAAGGGCTTCTAGTGTGTCTGCATGCCATGATGCATACTCCTCTGGCTGCATATTTATTGGATCGTAAAACTTAGATATTCTTTCAGCTGCATCAATGATGATTCTGGAAACAGCAATTCCTGGGAATTTTGAGTCTTCATTTTCCATGTCTATCCTGGCATAAGGTTTCTAGATATTCTATCTTGTCTTTCAGAAGCTTATTGTATTCGTTTAATTGACAGATGGCCATACATAAGTTTCGATCGACCTGGACAAGGCCTAATAAGATGTCTCTGAGGGTTTTATCTGGTAGTTCAGTATCCATCTATTTTTTATCTAGCGGGTTTATGATAATCACTACAACTGTCCAGCTTAAAATTTCTTCTTCAGTGAACATTCGTGGAGATTCTTCATATCTTCTAAAAGTTACACCGCATTCATTGTGTTTATCGGTGTAAACGTAGTCTGTGAAGTTAATTTTTTTGTTTGTCATATTTCCTCTATATCATAGGTTTTATTTATGTAACCACATTTTGGTTCACCTGCAGCCCAATCAGTCGATAGCCTTAATATTTTGTAAGCGGTTCTGTTGGACATCTTTCCTCCTCTTACCATAAGGTTCATTTCTGCTTCTTGGATTCTTAGATACATTTGGTGCTTGAATTCCTCTAAATCGAAGTCTGAATCATCCCATTCCGAGCAAAACTTGAAGAATTCTTCTTCTGTTTCAAAGAATTTTCCGTGTGCGTAAAACTTGTTTTTAGGTTCTTCTTCCATGTTTTCTTTCCTTTGTAAAGTATACTTAGCTTAGGGAGGGGGGTTAAGACAATTCCCAGCCTTTTTTTAAATTGTTGAGTAAAATTTTTTCCAATCTATGCGATTGCCTTTCTTTTCTTCTATTTTAAGCGTTGCGCCTATGACATAAGAGGGGATGTCTCTTATTTGTTTTGCCTTTCTCTTGGCCTTCTCTAATGCTGTTTGATAGGAAGATTCAGAGCATAACGAGAGTTTTAGCTTTTGCTCGAACGTAATGCCCAAGCAGGCTATGTAATTTGGGAAGATAATCCCCCTCTTTCTCTCTTCTTGTTGTAGAATTCCTTTGAAATATGCCAGTTCTTTGTTGCTAGTATCTTCAAAACCTTCAATACCTTTAGGTGTAACCTCTGGTGTAACCTCTACATAGGAGAAAATCTTGTTTTTGGGTTGTAAAAACTTGATGATTCTAGGCCTTCTTTGACCCTGATAAACCAGTTGGACTAAACCTATTTTTTTAAAAAGAGCGAGAGTTTCGTTTACGTGCTTTCGGGTACAACCGCATCGATCGGCGATTGTCTTTTGCTTCATGAATATTTTTCTGTCGTTTTGAACAAATCCGAAAAGATGATTAAGGATTTTCTTTTGATATTTTGCTAATCTCATCGTCTAGCCTTTCTAGACCGAGTATTTACTAGTTGCGATATACTTTTCATTTTAGTATCGTATAATCATGCACGTTTGCATAATCTACGGCATTACCTGTGCTTGTTACACAAGTAAGCATCTCATCAGCCCCGCTCGATACCGGGGTCTTTTCCCCTGGAAAAACCAGGGGAACTTCTTTTTAAAAAGCTTTTACTAATCTACACTTGACTATCTTTTGGGTCAACTCTTTCTATAATGTCAAGATCTCTTTCAAACATTTTTTTAAATTTATCCACAACAACCTTTGTTGCTGTTTGATGTAGGAATATAATTAAGTTATTCACTTGGCTTTTGTCGTCAAAACTCACCAGAGGGTAGCTTATTGATTTTTCTTCCTGATAATTCCATCCAGTATAGTGAGGAGGTTTAAAGTGCAGCCGTTTTCCTCTCTTTTGAACCCTAATTCCCGATAGAGACATGTTAAGGCTTTTTATGTAAACCTTAACAGTTCCCAAATCGTGCTTGTTGATTTTCTCCTTTGCGTGGGGATAAAAATCTATAAGTGTAAATTCCATATTTTCCTTGTCGTTTAAATTACCGTTTTGTCATATTGGAATAGAACATTAAAGGTGTTCTTTTCATATTTACCAGTTAAGTTAAGGTTTGCCCCTGAGTTTGCTCTTAGGGGCTTTTTAATCCCATTAACTCTTCAAACGCTTCCCTTGTTTGTTGAACATGTACGGAATTACCCAAGCACTTAGCTCTGTCCATCCTAAAGGGAACGACATCATCCATTCTAAGAAGCCTGGGTTGGTCTTTAGGCCACGGCTGTTGTTTTTTATATTCAGAATGCAATTTAAACTTGGACTGTTCCTTCGTCTCTCCGATGGACAATCGGGAGCTTCTCGAGCTGTCAAGGTGGGCAAGACAAAACCATCGCTCTCTATTTTGGGGTGATCCAACCTCTTTACAGCTCTTAGTAATCCAACGGCAGCTGTACCCGATGGAGGTAAGCGAGTTAATGACTTCAACTCCTCCATTTGACAGGATTCCTTTTGTATTTTCGAGGAAAATCCATCTCGGCTTGATTTCTTTGGCCAAGCGTATGATCTCGAAAAATAAGCCGCTTCGCTCTCCCTCCAAGCCCTTTCCGCTTCCTGCAACGCTAATGTCCTGACATGGTCATTTTCCTCACGGAAACCCAGCGGTAATGATGTCAATTTTGGCATCATAACTGGGTCTCGTGGGGTCTCCGATTGCAATAGGTTTGTGATGTTTGTGCCATTCGAAATGACATTTTTGACAGAGCCATCTAACTTCAAGTGGCTTATTATAGTCGTCGTGGTGTCCTTGGATTGCGGTTCTTCCATCTTTAAATCGTTCTGTAGATTGACATTCTGAACATATTTCAGGGTTAATAATCCTTCCATAACGGACTTCATTTTCAAATGTTTTGGAGGCTCGTTCATCAGCTCTTTTACCTCCTCTGTAAAAATGATTTTCTTCTCCAAATCTTAGATTTGTTCGAGTTATTGGTGGAGTATATTTGATATTTTTTTTCTTTAATTCAAGTCGATCTCTCAATTCAATTCTGCGTCGTAATAAATCCCATATAGATTGTCTTGTCACGCCAAAAACATGACCTAAATCAGCCAAAGACATTCCAGATTCATATCCTTGAATAGCTTGTTCAACCTGTTCTTCTGTCATTTTTTTAAGTTTACCTGCCATAGAATCCTCCTCTATTTTTAGAGAGAATATCATTTCCAGGCACTCCTTGTCAAGACTTGTAATGTCAGGCCAAATAGGAGCTTCTTCTAAAGATCCATCTTGCATTCTGGACAAAAGCACGCCTTGGCAGTATGGGTCAAGCTCACAATAAATTGATGTCCGCACCCATTCTTCAAGAGCCTTGTCGATTCCTCCGATTCCAGAAAAGAGCGAAAGTCCATTTAACATTTATCCTCTTTTTTATTGCCTTAAATCACTTAATTTCCTAAGTTTATATACCTATAGGTATTTCTACCCCATGGCGTTGCTGTGGGTGTTTTAATCATCTTCTGTAATCATAGATTGCCCATTCCATATATACTTCTTCATTTTCTCTTTGGGGCATTTGTGGATATAAAATTCATAGGGTTTTTTTCTGCATTCTTCACAAAATAGATATGAATGATCCGGATGCAATTTTTCTATTTTTCCTTTTGAACTCCCACACATACGACAAGAAATATTAAGATGGGAGTATTTTTTCTGCACCTTGAGCAACTTATCAATTAATTTAGGTTTCAATGATTACCCCAACCAAGGCTCTTTGCCTTTTTTTTTCTGTGGGAAGGAACAATATGCCCATTCCAAGACTTTCCCGGTATCAAATCCCATCTCTTCTATGTTTATAGATCCTTCTATGACTACTATCCAATTGCCATTCTGTATCCTTCTCTTATCTCTACAAGGCTCTCCAAATATCTCCCAATAGCATAGAGCAGTGCTTCCATAAGCATCACAGCAAGCATATATGCCATCTTCTGTGGGTTGTTCATCTTTGTATTTAATAAATTGCATTTTATTTTCTGTTTTTGTATTTTGAAAACGTTTCACATTGAATATACAATTAATCCTGTATTTCGGTAATTTTCCCCACAGGCGGTCTGTGGGGTTTTTATTTCTCGCTTAGCTTTCTTTTGAAGTAGTGCATACAAGCCTCGACGAGAGCTATTCCGACTTGTCTTTCAGCATGTTCTAAATCAGGTGTCTTTATTAGATCTAAAGCTCCTAGTAGGATATCATCTATCGTCTTTTCGAATTCGTTCATCGTGTTCTTTCCATAGTTTTTTCTGTTCCTTTGTAGATTCGCACAGAGATTTAAAGATCTTATCAATAGTCTTTTCATCAATATCATTAGTGCAGCAGTAGTCTTTTAGATAATTAGCGCATGTATTAAATCCCTCTCTAGGACTGATATTATTTAACTTAAAACTTTCTACTAGTAGTGAAATACCTTTATCTACAACGTCAGCTAGATCTTGTACTTTTTTATCTACCACACGCCTCCCAAAACACGCTCCTCATTCCTATCAAAAGTTCCTCAAATTCAATTTCAGTTTGTGACTCTTGAATACAAATATGAGTCATTAATAACATTAATGCAGCTACAACATGATTTGGATTATATCCTTTTTGTAAAAACAGCTTAGTAAATTTTTTGTATATTAAATCTGTCTGTTCGCATTCAGACAACTTATTTTCTTCCATATACCTCCAATAAAAAACCCCACAGCTTGGGACTGTGGGGCTAGGATTAAGACTTCATTCCCCTTAATAATAATCGTTCGTTTTTTTTAGTCAAAGGCAATTTCTTTTTACCAGAAAGATAAAGCAACGCTTTTCTTTTTAGTATAACGTCTGCGCGCCGTTGGCTTATTTTTAGGACGTTCAATTTTTCCCCACTCTTGTATATTTTTATCAAACACCTTACCGCACCCGCGGCAACATATCTCATTTGCGCCAGGATCGAATAGGTCTAGTTGAGTGCATATTCCAGTCTTCTTTCCGCAAGGGCATGGTATTTGGGTCATTAGCCTTCCTTTAAGGATGGCAAACATATTCTTGTTCCTGGTTTGTAGGCAATATGCATTCTCTAAACTCTTCTTTAGTCATTTCTATATATAACTGTTCAGGAGGTGTTTTATTCTGTAAGCATTCATAGAAATATCGAGCTTGATCTATCAAACGTAAGATATAACGATCATCTCTATGAACAACACAATTTTTTATGATTCCGTTTACATACTCTATGTAATGCCACTCTTTTGCTCCGCTCACTGCCATGCAATGCTGTACCTGAGCATAATATTTTATTGGAATCAAACTACCGTAGATTTCTGAACTAAACATCCTTGGACACTTTATTTCCAGGCCATCTATGTGTTTTTCTTCTAATCCCTCAAAAGATATCTCCCTAAATCCATCGCAGCTACATATGAGCCAGGGATATTCTATGCTTTCTAAGCAGACAGGTAAATACTCCCTATTCTGCATCTGCATAAACATCCTAAGGGCTATATCTTCATTATCTATGCCCCTTTGTATATGTTCATTCATCACAGTAGGAATTTCATTAATGAGCTTATCATATAGATCAATACAGGATTGATAAGGGTTTTGTCCCATAATTGATGGCATAATGCTGGCGCTAATTTTACCTTTGCGCCAAGCAAACCATTCAGGTGTACGTTGCTGAATATCGATTATTTTATACTTCATGATGCACACAGTCCTTCTATTTCTTCCAAAGCAAGCTCAGGAGGTAATATTCTCTGAATGATTAATATTGCCTTTATGATGGACACTTCTTTATTTATAAGGGCAAGTTCTTTGTCAAGTTTGTATATCTTTTCATTAACAGAGTTAAAACCATTATTCATATACATTACAGAGGCCACTACGGCCCCCAATACTACTACTGTATCTACATGTTTCTTAATCCAATTATTCATCGACTGCATCCTCAATTGTTTCTGCTTCTACATATTCTTGTTTAGAAGGCCTAGCATTCTTCCTGGCATGAGCTATCAACTTATCGAATAGCTTGTCATCTAACTCTGATAGGCTAGACACAGCTTGCCAAGCGAATAGTTTTACTAGGAAAGTCTTATCATCACCGATGGCATCTTCTAGTTCTTTAACATGCTCAGAAGTCATGATCTTTTTTTCTTCATACTTAACCTCTTCAACAACTTCTA
>Ga0193744_1000081_pt1 | contig 37554 bp, 28 predicted proteins | sample L1a1metaG_FD_143056 | JGI IMG/M metagenome (GOLD analysis project Ga0193744, IMG submission 143056) | Soil microbial communities from a riparian zone of the East river system, Colorado, United States - L1a1 | ecosystem: Environmental > Terrestrial > Soil > Riparian zone | place: USA: East River...
TATCTTAATTTGAATCCAATATGAATTATTTATGGGACTTACAGCAAAGTTAGCTTATAAGTATTCGGATGTTAAGCTTGACTACCTTGAAGGATTAAAATCTCAGCTATTTATTCCAAAAGATCGGGGATTAATTACCCTAAATTATCTTACTACTAATAAAAAATGGTCCGTTAGTCTGGTAAGTTCATACACTGGTATCATGAGACTTCCAGATATTGATGGAATACCAGTAAATATATTGCACGGTGCCAGTGATAGATCTGAGGCATTCTACAGATTAGATATACAATTAACACGTTACTGGAAACAGTTCGAGGTATATGCAGGCGGTGAAAACCTAACTGGATACAGACAATCACATGCAATACTCGAACATGATTTTCCAAACGGTGAATATTTTGATGCTAGTAGAATTTATGGCCCATTAAATGGCCGTATGTTTAATCTCGGTTTAAGATTTTGGATTGAATAGATATTAATGGTAATGATGGCTCTGGTCTAAGGGGGCGTAAGATTTCTGAAAGTTTGACTCCAAAAACCTGTCGCCCCTTATAGGGCTTAAGGAACATAATCTTTGAATCACAGGGCTTACACCCTGTGCTAGCATCTGACGCCTCGTTAGGGCTTGATAATGTTAATACTCTGAAATAGAATAAATCATACAAAAGCTAGACTATAGCCTTAATGGTTAATTTACTGGTCAAAGAGTTTGTATGATTTTTAGAAGTCCTACATCTGGAATCACCTTTTTAAATCGAGAATAGGCATCTGAAAACTAAAGAAAGATTATATACAGCTTTGACAGCAGTTAGACAGAGAGGAGACAGCAATTAGACCGCAGTGGGATCTGAATGGGATCTTATTATGTTAAATAGCAGTTTACTTGTCAGTTGTCAATTGTCAGTTGCCAGTGAACTAATTCTGATTTTTTTCTTGTAAAAATTCTTTGGATAATCTTACTATTAGATTCTTTTGTTAATCTTTGTAATACTTAATTGAACTGGAAATAGGACCCTCAAATGTCCTATGATTAAAATGATACTAAAAAAATGTCTAAAAATAGTAGAAGAAAGTTTTTAAAAAATATAGGAATAATTGGTTTAGGTGCTACAGTAATTTCCCCTATTTCCAATTTGAGTGCTGAAAATTCAGGTACTCAGTCTGCTTTGGAACATGATTCCACATCTAATGAGCACAAAACTATTATTAGCATACTACAAACCACAGATGTACATTGTCAGATTCATCCACATGACGAATTGTTTTGGGAAAATGACAAAGCCGTATTTCGTAAAACAGGCGGATATGCTTATATAGCCAGCATGCTTGATAACTTAAAAAGAGAAAACCCAAATACCTACACCATAGATACGGGTGATATGTTTCAGGGGAGCGAGTTAAGTGTTAAAACTACCGGGAAAGCTTATGTACCCATTTTAAATGCTATGAATTATGATTTGTATTTACCTGGTAACTGGGAGGTCATCTATGGTAAAAAAAATATGCAAACACTTATGGGTTCATTAAATGCCCCTAAGATATGCACCAATATGTTTCATGATTTAGGTGATGGAAAAAAAGGTGAACTTATCTTTAGACCTTATGAAACCTGGACTGTGGTGGGTATTAAAATCGGATTCCTGGGTTGTACAGATCCCCTGGTACCAATACGCCAAAGTCCTAATTATAGTAAAGGAATAATTTATACAAAACCTGAAGAAAACCTTGCATATTACATTGATGTGTTAAAGAATCAAGAACAATGTGCTTATATAATAATGATTGCACACCTGGGATTATCACAGCAAATATCACTGGCTAATTTACCAGAATGTGAAGGAGTGAATTATATTTTAGGAGGCGATACACATGAGCGTGTACGGAAACCTATTGTATGTAAATATGCTAAAGTAGTTGAACCGGGAGCCTTTGGATCTTTTATAGGCAAACTGGATCTTACTATTGAAAATGGAAAAGTAATTAATGATGATTACCAATTGCTAGAGGTGAATCCTTCAAAATTAAAGTCACATAAGAATATAGAAAAAATCATAAATGATAATGAATCTATTTATAAAGAACACATTAATCAAATTGTAGGTTATAGTACCATTCCTTTATACCGTTATTTCGTTGTAGAAAATCCAATTGATACCATGATTATTAATGCTTTACATTGGAAGTTTCCTGAGATAGATATAGTATTATCAAATGGATTTAGATTTTGCCCACCTAATACAACACCGGACAGTACTGGAAATTATCCTATTTCAAGTGGCTATATTTTTGATATGCTGCCTGTAGACAGTACTGTAAGGACAGCCAGCGTTACGGGTCAGCAAATTCACGATTGGCTGGAAAAGGAATTAAATAATGTATTTGCAAAAGATGCATCTAAAAGACTGGGAGGCTGGGTTGTTAAATTTAAGGGTATGGAAGTTAGTTTTAATGCCTTTGCTGAAATGGGTAAAAGGGTACAAACTATAACTTTCAAAGGCAAACCCTTAAATCTAACTGAGAACTTCTCAATATTAGCATGTGAAAGAGATGGAGATCCATCAGATATGTTATGCAGAATGAAGGGTGTTTCCCAAGCACAAAATACCAGTGCTACTTTACATAAAGTAATGATCGAATATTTAAAAAATAATAGCCCGGTTACGCCCACCCCTCAGCGAAATGCAAAAATATTAGATGCATCAACTAATTTATTGACTCAAGTAACCGGGGTTGATTATCAGTTTAGGTAAAAAGCCTAAATAGTCAAGTTCCAAGAAGTTAATTAGATTTAATACTGATATTCAATTTCTTGAATCTTCGATTGAATTACATCTTCCCTTGACAACAACGATAATAGTAAATCGAAAGTAGTAAATCCTAAATAATTACCGTTTCCTTATCCAAGTTTACCGTTTACCCAAAATATACTACCACTCCATTAATACCTTAAAAACAAGCTATATCCTCCCTTATATTTACATTGGTTTTCTCATAGTATGTTTGTTTGTCGACCCTGTACCTCTAACCCTCATTGAAGTACAGGGTTTTTTTATTTTAATAACTTTGCTTAATAATATAATAAACAAAGTCCACAGGAACACTATAGACTTTGATATTATAAATTCAACACTTTTTTCTTTATTATCTATTCTTTGATAATTTGTCTTGTATATTTATTATTACCCATATCAAGTTTTATAATATAGCTGCCCGGAGCAAAAGTACTTACATCAATTAATTGTTTATTAGAAACCAGATAAACGTGTTTGATACAGCTTCCTAAAATATCATATATTTCAATACTCCCTGATTCATGTGCATCAAATTTTAAGTTTAACTGAAAAATATCCTTTACCGGATTAGGATATATTTGAATAAGTTCATTTATAATATTAGCCGTTGAAGTTGTCTTAGAGCTAGTTTTTACTGTAAAAGAAATCATCATGACTATAAGAATTAAATGGTTCTGTATATAGAATATAGTTACCTGAAAATCCTCCTTTAGGATATACAACGCTATAATGCAAACCGTTGGTACCTTTTAATATCTGAGTCATTTCTGGTAATATATGATTTGCGTCCTGAAGATGCAATTTCAAAAGCTGAGCTTCTGTGATATCGAAATCAACAATTAGAGAATCATTTTTTAAGATTGGGAATACATAATAATCTTTATCCCCAAAAAAATCAACTGAAGCTGTTATATTCTCATTTACATTTATTGTTGTTGCAGATGCCACATCATTATTGCATTCATATTTATCAATTTTATTAGTATTTAAAGTTAATTCGTAAGCAAAATATGTTTTTTTAGAGATACAGCTTTGCTGATGGTTATCTGTTACTTCTAAATAGTATTTTCCTGGCTGACAAATACTAAGGTCATAATATGCGTCCAGATCTACATCTTTATAATAAGTATGAACCCACAATACTTTTTTATTTTCATCTATTAATGTCAGACCTTTCCAAGTAACGGTGGCCGTATCATCCAGCTCTTTAAGATTTATATCTAGTACTATTGGCGCTGTTACATCAAAACTAAAATAATCATCGACAGTGTTCTTGATAATGCTTTTAACAGTCTGTCCTATTTCAATCTTAGATGCAGTTGCAATAGTCGAATTACATTCTTTAGGTATAAACTGAAGATTAAAATTATAGCTACCTCCACCCGATTTATTATCAAAATTTGAATCTTTGATAACTAGATAAAAATATCCGGTATCACAATATGACCATTGAAAAAGTTCAACCCCCTCTCCTACAGTACTACATGGATCTGAAAAAACATTTTCTCCAGCTTCATTTAAAATTTCTAAATTGATTTTGGTGTTCGGACCCACATCACTTACATTAATGCCAAGTATTCCTGGCTCAGTGATCTTAAATTTATAAACGTCCTTGTCCTTATGGTCTATATTTGAAGATCCATAATCAAGTCCGTCTAAATCTGCATAAATGACTGTATTAAAGGGGATCAATTTGGCAGATGAGATATTATTATTGTACTCATATATATCTGAAATATCGGTTTTAACTTCTAATACATATTGATTTGTAGAAATCTGAGCTGTTACATTTCTTATAAAAATAGTATAATTACCAGCTTCAGAAATCAGTATTTTCCTATTAACAGACTCGCCTGCTTTCCCCTCTCCAAAACCGATAGAATTAATGCAATCCTTACCAAAAGAAAAACTTAATTGAACATTGGGATCAGAATTTTGAATACTTACAGTAATGGCTCCAGAAGCTGGAATATAAACTGTATAATAGTCAAAGTCGTTTTTAGTGCCGAATTCTCCAGAAATAGACCCATTAAAACTTATTGTATTAGCTTGGGCACAAGAATTATTTGGTTCAGTTTCGGCAATTAAAAATACTGAAGGAATAAGGAACAATAATAGAGCAATAATTTCTTTTTTCATAAGGCTGTTTTACATTTAATATTAGTTTAAATTTTAATAGCATTTAATTTATCTATCATTTTTTGTACCTTATATTCATCTAATATATCCACCAACTTATCATTTCGTTGCAATAAATCAAATTTATTTTCTCTAAAATTATAATCTATTCATTTGAAATAAAATAATATTGTCTTTTATTTACTTAATGATACAATGCTTAGAATTTAAGTTGGTGAGAATTTGAATTTATCAGTACAATAAGACCTTTATAAATATTAGATTTATTAGTATAATTTGAAAGATAGAACTGCTTCATAAAGGTTTCATATATTATAATCTTAATTTTGCAGTATGATGAATTTCATAAGAAATGGTTACACACGTTTCAACCGCAACCCATTAAGCTATAGCTTTAAAATAACTCTATTAATATTAGCATTATTGGACCAGTATAAATGGAACCTGAATATTCACAACCCTTTTGACCATTATCTCTCTACCCTTTCAAAGTATGTTATCTTCTTCTTTATCGTTGAAGTGGTACAAAGACTTATTATTTATTTATATAAGATTGGCAGGAAGATCAAAAAGCGGGATAATATTATTGTAGGGGTTAATCAAATAGCTTCAATTGTAAAGATATTCGGATTGATATTTTGGTCCCTGATGTTATTGGATGTTAACATTAAAGAGCTATTTACATCTTTATCAATTATTGCAGCAGCCATTGCTATCCTGGCTAAGGATTATATTTCTAATGTGATCAGCGGAATGACCTTAACCTGGTCTAACCAGATAAGTATTAATGATTATGTCAAAATAGATGAATACACAGGTAAAATAATTGATATAAGTCTTATCAATATTCACCTGTTAAGTGAAGATGATGATTTAATTTACATACCCAACAACATAGCTTTCAATACAAAGATCGTTAACTATACAAAAATAGAGGTTAAGAAAACCAGTATTGCATTTGAATTAGACACCCGCAATGTAAGTTCAGTAGAAGATCTGGAACAAAAGCTTATTAATAGTCTGGATGAATATAAGAGTCATATTAAACCTGCAAGTTATAACCTCAAAGTAGTAGAATTACAAAAGAATGCTATCTCTTTTAAATTTCAATATATACTCACAGAACTTGATAAAGATCTGGAAAGAGAAATACGCAAAAAAACCATCAGAAGGATACTTACCATATTGAATTCAAATAAGTTGAATGCCAATATACAAGAACTGGACGCTAACAATTCTGATTATTATTAAATCTGAAGTGTGCATCTAGTATTGTGTATTTCAGGATTTAGCTTGAAGGTCGGAGATATTCTAAAATAAAAAACCCGGTAGTTACATTAAAGTCTAGATTTTAATGTACTACCGGTTTACTCACTTAGAATGAATTAACTGCTTGCACTATTTATTAATTAAAGAAAGATTAATATTAAAAGAAGTATAATGATGATGGTACCAGCTGATATATAAACACCTCCACTTATTTGTTTTAATTCTTTTTTTATTGATTTAGTTTCTTCTCTCAATGCCTTCTTCTCATTTACATTTAATTTATTATTGGCCTTTAATTTTATTTCATTAAGTCGGTCCAACAATACTTTCGCTCTGGAAGCTTCTACTGAATTTTCAACTGGAGGTAAATTCTTGTTTACCGGAAGTGTATTTGCATTTATTGTGTTTGGCGCAAACGCCATTGTAATTACAAAAGCTATAAATACTGATTTTCTTATCTTTTTCATATTTCCTCAATTTGGAGATCTATTATTTTAAATTTAGTTAAATATTCTTTCATTATTAAAATGCAACACCAGCTGTCAGCTGCATCAATACATTTCTATATCTTGGCTTGTCTGAAGTTCCGTCACCATTATTTTGTTGTAGATCCCAAGCCACTCTTGCTGAAATCACTAATTGGCTAAAATAAATATCTAATCCACCAGAGGCACCAAGAATATTTTTTCTAAGATTATCATTTGAGAAATCATTTTCCTGATCAATGCTTATTGAACCATCATGAAAGACATCTTTAGTTTTTGTAAGAAAAGAAAATTGCGGACCTAATAATATGGAAACAGAAGGGGCTATTTTAAGCTGTAAATACAAAGGAACATCTATAAAAGTGGAAGTACGGGTAAAATTATATGTACCTCCTAAAAATCTACCGCTGCCTGTAAAGCCTTTTTCTGAGTATAAAACCTCAGGTTGTAATCCAATAACCGGACCTAATGGTATTGTAAGGAATCCACCAAATGCAAAGCCGTACTTAGCATCTGCTACAAAACCGTCACCTGATTCATCATACACATTTGATCTGTTAAAACCAGCTTTTGCTCCTATATGTAAACCCCCTTCCTGGGCATGTAAATAGATTCCTAAATTCGCTATTAAAAGGATTGCTATGATTGAAATTTTCTTCATGGTGTTTTTGTTTTTTTAAGCCGAATTTAAAAAGAGTGCCATTTATTGTTTGAACAGTAAATGGCACTTGTTCATATAAAGAGGTGAAGTTTGTTTTTATAAAGCTTAGTTTAAAATCTTTAGTTAAACTATTGATTTTACTAATTCTTTATGGTACAAAGGTGTGAACAAAAGTCATTCCTGATGTTATATAACTTTTAGATTATATTACAAGATTCACATATCATTTAGTTGACAGTAGTCGGTTGCCTGTTGTCAGGATGTTGCCAGTTGAAAGTTGATAGTAGCCAGAAAATAATTTTTAAGAATTATGGAATTTATAATTGTAATGCGTCATATATAATATGATTGAATTATTATTTATTACTACTTCAATTTTTTACAAAAATGAAAGATTATACAGAGTTAAATGTCTGGATTAAGACAAGAGAATTAGCAACGTTATGCTATGAATTGACTAAAAAGTTTTCTAAAGAAGAACTATTTGGATTAAGTAGTCAGATTAGACGATCAGCAGTATCTATTCCATCAAATATTGCAGAAGGGTGTGGTAGGAGCACTTCAAAAACTACCAATCAGTTTTTATTTATTGCAAGGGGATCTTTATATGAACTGGAAACCCAGTGTTTGATTTCTAATGATCTAAACTATATAGATCAAGAAACCCTTAATACTATAATTGATAAAATTTCTGAATGTAAAAAACTGTTAAATGGCATTATTAATTATTATAATAATAAAGAAGAAAAAACCCGAGGTTGATATTAAAAGAGATTTTACTGGCAACTGACAACTGTCAACAGTCAACTATATGAAAAATGCATTAAATATTACTATTTAATGCACCTTCCTTATACCATGCAACCTAATTCTCAATAGTTATTTCTTTATAAGATCAATATCAAAATAATAATGATAATAATAATTGCACCTGTTGATAAATAAACACCACCACTTATCTGCTTTAATTCTTTCTTGATAGACTTAGTCTCTTGTCTTAAAGCTTTCTTTTGATTAGCATCAATCTGAGATTTATCCATTGATCTAATCTGATCCAATCTATTTAATAAAACCTGGGCTCTTGCAGCATCAACCGGACTTTCAATGGGTGGTACAGGTTCTGTTCTTGTTCCGTTATTAGCACTTAATTGATTTGGCATAAAACTGATCGAAATAACAAATGCCATAAACAGAATTCTCTTAAAGTCTTTCATATTGTTTGATTTTGATTTTATGTATAATAAATAGCTATATGCTTACAGTTCAATTCTAAAAAAGGAGTGCCATTTAATAAAAATCAAATGGCACCTTATCATATAAAGAGGTGAAGTTTGCTAATGGATAATAATTGTAACATTATTGTTTAAATTATAATACAAATATGCGGATTGTGATATTTGAACTTGTTATATAATTACCAAAATATATTTCATAATTCCCATTTTGAGTTTAGTTGCCGATTGTCATTTGCCAGTTGTCAGTGAGTTAATGGTATTATTATTTACAATATCATTAAATTATTGAAAAGATATATCTAATGGCACCTGACAACTGGTAACTGGCAACTATCTTTGTTTTGCTATTTTAAATAAACTTGGTGAAGAATTACATATGAGATTATTCCTATTACTTTTTGCATTCCTGGTTTTTGAAGTATCTACTGCTCAAAAACCTTCCAAACCAACATCAGGAGAAATATATAATAAGATATTAAGGCTTCAGAAAGTTGGAACAGTCATGTACCTGGCTGCACATCCTGATGATGAAAATACCAGGTTGATTACCTGGTTCTCAAATCATGAACACCTGGAAACTGTGTATCTTTCTTTGACTCGTGGAGATGGAGGGCAGAATTTATTAGGTACTGAAATAGGTGATTTATTAGGTATACTAAGGACAGAAGAGTTATTAATGGCCCGAAGTGTAGATGGAGGCAAGCAATGGTTTTCCAGGGCCAATGACTTTGGCTTTTCAAAGAAAGCAGCAGAGACTCTAAAAATCTGGAACAAAAATGAAGTATTATCGGATGTAGTTAAAGCTATCAGGTATTGGCAACCTGATATTATCATAGATCGCTTTCCTGCCGATACCAATGTAGCTACCCATGGTCACCATACTTCTTCAGCTATTCTTAGCCTTGAAGCATTCGATATTACCGGGGATGCTAATAAATATCCAAGTTCTGCTGAAAAATATGGAACCTGGCAGGCAAGCAGGGTATATTTTAATACCAGCTATTTCTTTTATAAGAGCCAGGCCGATTTTGATAAAGAAGATAAAACTTCATTGGCAAACCTCAATATTGGTAATTTCTATCCGCTGTTGGGTAAATCTAATAATGAAATATCAGCAGAAAGCCGGAGCATGCATAAATGCCAGGCCTTTGGTTCTATTGGCAGTAGAGACCAACAAAAGGAATACTTGCAATTTTTAAAAGGTACACCCACAAAGAATAAGGATGATATTTTTGAAGGTATTGACATGAGCTGGAACCGATTAAAAGGAGGAGAAAAAGTTAATTCTATGATTCAGAATATACTGGACCATTACAATTATATACAACCCGATAAATCAATGCCTGCTTTAGTTGATTTATATAACTACATTCAGAAGAATGTAGCCCAAACTTCAAAAAGAGAACGAAAACTGGAGGAATTAAAAGGAATTATTGCTAATGTATTGGGTTTATTTACAGAAACAATAGCTGCTGAACCCTTTAGTACAAGGGACTCAAAAATAAAGTTAAAAATAGAATTAACTAATAGATCTGATCAGCAGATCCAGCTTACCAATATTAAGATTCTACCGCAGATATGGGATACTTCTTTTAACTTAAACCTGGCAAAAGAGAAAGTTAACTTTATTGAGAAAACAATAAGTATACCTGCAAATTTTGGATTTACCGGTCCATATTGGGTAAGTACCCCACCATCAAATGGGATGTATACAGTTAAAGCAGATTCATTGATTGGCTTACCAGAAACTCCAAGAGTACTGAGAACAGTTTATACCTTTAATATAAATAATACGCTTATCTCCTTTTCAAATCCAATCGCGCATAAATACGAAGATCCTGTAAAAGGAGAGATATATACCCCATTTGATATTGTACCCGATGTTTATATCACCCCACTTGCTGATGTGGTAATATTTCCGAATAATGGGACAAAAAAGATACAGGTAAAACTTACTGCTGCTAAAGACAATGTATTTGGTACACTGGCTATAGCCACAAACAGAGATTGGGCGATTGTAAATAATGTACAGGAGTTTAGTTTATTAAATAAGGGTGAAGAGAAAATACTGAGTTTTGAAGTACAACCCCCAGCCCAAAATAGCCAGGATAAAGTAAGTTTTATTGCCCGTATAGGAGAACAGAGTTTTGATAAAAGAATGATAGAAGTAGCTTATGATCACATCCCAACTCAAAGAGTAATAAAACCCGCTATAGCCAATTGGGTAAGAGAAGATATTGACTGTGCTGCAAAAGAAGTTGCTTATTTGCAGGGTGCCGGCGATAAAGTTCCTGATGCTTTAAAGGAACTGGGCATAAAAGTAACGGTGCTTAAACCAGAAGACTTAAGTTTAAATAACTTGCTTGCCTATGATGCTTTATTAATAGGTATTCGTGCATATAATACAGTCAATGCTCTGGCGGTAAAAAAAGATGTACTGAAAGCTTATATGGAAAAGGGAGGAACTATTGTAACCCAATATAATACCAATTATGACCTGGTTACTTCCGATATAGGCCCCTACCCTTTTACAATAAGCAGAGGAAGAGTAACGGATGAAAATGCCAAAGTCACAATTAATGACCCGGCAAATGTTTTATTCCAGTTCCCCAATAAAATAGAGGATAGAGACTTTGATGGCTGGATCCAGGAGAGAGGACTTTATTTCTTAACTACTGACGATACCCACTATAAAAAGCTGTTAAGTCTGAATGACCCTGGTGAAGCAGCTTTAGACGGAAGTTTTATTTATACTCCTTATGGAGAAGGTAATTATATCTATACCAGTTTATCCTTGTTCAGAGAGTTACCTGCAGGTGTTCCAGGGGCTTATAAACTCTTAGCTAATATGCTTTCCATAGGTAAAAAACTTAAAAAGCCATAAACTATGGAAGAGCTGGAAGAGAAAATCCCCTTATTCAAGACCTGGAACAAATGGTATCTGTTTGTAATCTGTGTTCATATAGTATTGATACTGACACTTTCCTTCTTAACCTGGAAATACAATCATAAATGATATCATGGATTGATTGGTCTGTCTTACTTTTTTCATTATTATTTATTACACTATACGGTGTTTGGAAAACTAAGAAAAATACAGATGCCAGGTCTTATTTGGTAGGGCACCAGGAGCTTAAGTGGTGGACCATTGGCTTTTCAATAATGGCCACACAGGCAAGTGCCATTACTTTTTTATCTACACCGGGGCAGGCCTTTGAAGATGGAATGCGATTTATACAATTCTATCTTGGATTACCGCTGGCTATGATCGTTATTTCTATATTCATATTACCTAAATATTACAAGCTCAATGTACATACAGCCTATGAATACCTTGAGCAGCGATTTGATGTAAGAGTAAGAATAGTCACAGCCATACTCTTCCTGCTTTTAAGAGGATTATCTGCCAGCATTACCCTCATAGCTCCTGTTATAATTCTATCTACCCTATTTGGCTGGTCAATGTTATTTACCATTTTAATGATCGGGGGATTTGTCATTATCTATACTATGGTGGGTGGTAGCAGTGCAGTATCCAAAACCCAGATGCAGCAAATGGCTATTATATTGTCGGGTTTAGTTCTGGCTATTATATTGATTTATAATAAACTACCTGATGGGATTGGATTAAAAGAAACCTTTTCTATAGCTGGTGCTGCCGGTAAGATGAATATGATTGACTTAAAGTTTGATCTTCACCAGCGTTACAATATATGGTCTGGAATTATCGCCAGCTTTTTCCTATTCTTATCCTATTTTGGTACGGACCAGTCTCAGGTGCAAAGGTATCTATCCGGAAAAACACTTAAAGAAAGTCGATTAGGATTGTTATTTAATGGATTGCTAAAAGTGCCCATGCAGTTTCTGGTATTACTGACCGGGCTCATGGTATATATCTTCTTTCTGTTTCACCAGCCCCCTCTGCATTTTAATGTAGCTAATAAAATAGCTATTCATAATACTCCAGTTGCAGCAAAGTATGATAGCCTGGAAATGAAATTTGACAAGATATATAATGAAAGAAGGAGTTTTATAGAGTCCGGAATTAAAGCACACAGTTTTGATGATGCAGACTTTGCTTCACGGTTTAAATCCTATAATGATTCTATCAATTCACTTAGATCAGAAGCTAGATTAATAATATCTAAGCAGGTGCCATTAGCTAAAGTAAAGGACCAGGATTATATCTTCATGAACTTTGTGCTCAATAACTTCCCGAAAGGAGTTATAGGTTTATTGCTGGCTATGATATTTGCAGCTGCCATGTCTTCAACTGCCTCAGAAATTAGTGCCTTAACTACAAACGTACCTGGAACAAGGATAAAGCAGATGCCCACTATTTGTCTATATCCAAATGGGTAACTGTTGGTTGGGGAATATTAATTATGATATTTGCTTTATGGGCTGCTCCTTTTGAGAATCTGATTCAGGCTGTCAATATCCTGGGCTCCTTATTTTACGGAACTATCCTGGGCATTGTATTAACTGCTATATTTCTGAAAAGAGCAAATACAGTAGGCGTTCTAGTGGGTGCATTTCTTGCAGAAACGCTAGTGTTATGTGGTTTCTATTTCACTACAGTTGGCTATTTATGGTTTAATGTATTGGGATGTTTGGTGGTGATGTTGGTGGCAAGTGTGGTGAGTATGTTTTGGGGGAAGGGGATTAAGAGTTAAAAATATACGATATACGAGATACGATATACGATTTATAAGAATTATAAACTTTAGTCCTGGTCTAAATTATGTATGATTTAAGGTAGGTAAATAATAGTTATTCAATATTAAAGCGCTGAAAGTGCGTCAGATAATAGCACAGGGTGAAGCCCTGTGTTAAAGATTTAGTTTAATAAAGCCCTACAGGGGCGTAAGATTTCTGAAAGTTTCGACTCCAAAATCTGTCGCCCCTGTAGGGCTTAAGGAACATAATCTTTTGAATCACAGGGCTTACACCCTGTGCTAACATCTGACGCCCCGTTAGGGCTTGATAATATTAATACTCTGAAATTGAATAAATCATACAAAAGCTAGACTATAGCCTAAATTGTTTATTGTGAAGTGTGAATTAAAGTTGTTAGTTAAGGAAGTTTCGCCCCATTAGGGGTAGCATTATTGAATAAGCTTGACTAAACGCCATTGAATGGTGTATTAAAATACTGTTTAAAAAATCAAGGTGAATAAATAACATAATTAAATGGAAAGATGAAGCATGCTTAACCTTAACCTTAACCTTAACCTTTTCATTTCATCAAGAATATCTAAACTCTAAAATATAATTTAAAGCTAAAACTCTCCCCTTGAAATACATTACTAAAACTATATGGATACTTTCCCTAGTAAGTCTCTTCACAGACACTGCCAGTGAAATGCTATATCCCATAATGCCGATCTATTTGAAAAGCATTGGGTTTTCTATAGTATTAATAGGAGTATTAGAGGGGGTAGCAGAAGCAGTGGCAGGATTTAGTAAAGGATACTTTGGTAAACTATCAGACGGTATGGGGAGAAGGGTTCCTTTTGTGCAATTAGGTTATTCACTGAGTGCTATATCAAAACCAATGATGGCCTTCTTTTTTACACCAATCTGGATATTCTTCGCCCGTACCATTGACAGATTTGGGAAAGGAATCAGGACAGGAGCCCGGGATGCAATACTTTCTGATGAAGCAACTCCTGAAACCAAGGGAAAGATATTCGGTTTCCATCGCTCTATGGATACCTTAGGTGCAGTATTAGGACCAACCCTAGCTTTAATTTATCTCTACTTCTACCCTGCTAATTATAAAACCCTATTCTTCATTGCTTTTATTCCGGGGGTACTGGCAATAATAGCTTCCTTTTTACTAAAGGAAAAGAAGCAGGTTCAAACTAAAGCTATGAATAAAGTAGGGTTCTTTTCCTTCCTCAATTACTGGAAAGAAAGTCCGCCATTATATAGAAAAGTAGTGATAGGCTTATTGGTATTTACACTGTTCAATAGTTCTGATGTGTTTCTCTTATTAAAAGCTAAGCAGTCAGGATTAAGCGACACCTGGGTGATTGGCATTTATATATTCTATAACCTGATCTATGCCCTTACTTCTTTCCCCTTAGGAATACTGGCAGATAAAATTGGTTTAAAGAAAATATTCATAATAGGACTTATTATGTTTTCTATAGCTTACCTGGGAATGGCAAATGCAAAAGGCCTAACGATGTTAATTATAATATTCCTGGTATATGGTATATATGCAGCTGCAACAGAAGGAATATCAAAAGCCTGGATCAGTAACATTACAGATAGTAAGGATACTGCTACTGCAATTGGCACCTTTACAGGATTTCAGAGTATCTGTACTATGATCGCCAGTTCATTTGCAGGGTTCTTATGGTACCAATATGGTGCTGCAGTAACTTTTATAATTACAGGAATAATGACTTTATTAGTAGTGGTGTATTTTAGTTTCATTGTAGAAGCAGTTAAAACAAAATAGCCATTATTTAATAATCATTTGCTGAATACTTTTCCTGTATTTACTATTCAATTCCAGGAAGTACACTCCATTACTTAGTTCAGATCCATGAATTGAATTCTCTTTAAGTTTACCAGATAAATACTCCCGTCCCATTACATCTCTTAAAGTATATACCCATTCAGCTTCATTATCAGTTGGATCTAAAAAGCGAATATTCAATAAATCGAATACAGGATTAGGATAAACAACTATAGAATTCTCCAGGCTGTTTTCGTGAGTAGCCACATTACATTCTGTAACCGGTATACCTAACATACCAAAATGAAAATCAATAACTTGTAAAGTAGGAGGATCAATAATATCCACTATCTTCTTCGTAGAATCAATTACATAAAATCTGGGATAACTATCCACATTGTATTCTTTGATTACCTCATTGCCCCCACCCTGTAGCCCGCTTACTGCCGGAAACTCTATATTATAAGTTACATCATATGCATCTACCTGTGCATCATTATTGTTTAAGTCAATGGCCAAAAAGAATACTTCTCCTTCATTACAACCATACTTTGTATAAGCCAGGTTAACTTGTGGACTATAATATTGGCAAGGTCCACAAGTAGTGAAAAAGAAATCTAAAAAGACTTTCTTTCCGTTGGTCAGGTAATCATATAATTTATGTGTCTTCCCTTTGGTATCTTTTACCGTGAAATCAGGTGCCGGATCTCCAATTTGTGCATATAGACTTGAACACAAGCCTATTAATAATATAAAAATAAATACACGTAAATTTTCTTTCATAATAAATTCTATATAATGATTTAAAACACAGGGACTTTAGCCAGGAATACTTTATTATTTGATTCAAGTCTAACACAATAAATACCCGGCAATAAATGATCCAGAATAAGTTCTAATTTGTTATCCTGAACTTGGGTAATCAACTTTGAAATTATTATTCTTCCTAACTGATCTACCATTTCAAGTTTGATACTTCCTATTTCTTGCGGCAACCAAATATTCATTTTCCCATCAGAATAGTTTGCATTGATTAAAGTGGAGATCAACTGTTCCTTTACAGAAGTAGCATATTTATAAGGGCATAATCTCAATAACTGGGTACTGACTGTAGCATCAATGGCATTATTACCACCAATGGAATAAATGCAGCTATCAATTGCCACCACACTCAAATAACTTCTGCCTATAGGCAGTTTAGTTGAGGCTGTATAGGTTTTAGTCTTGGTATCAAACACCCAAACTTCATCCCTATCCAGGAAATCATAATAACCACCTGCTAAGTATATCTTATCTCCAATAGCAGCACCTCTGATTGAATGATTGGCATGAGGAAAAACGGGTAAACTTGACCAGGTATCTACAACAGGATCATATACATCGGCTTTATTGGTTGGTGCAGTATATCCTCCTCCACAAAATCTATAAATATGCCCTTCTGTGGCAACATGTGCACCATACCAAAATACATTATCGGGTAAATTATTTTTAGTTACCCAATTAGCATTTACTTCATCATAAGCCTGACAAAGATTGGATACTCCCTGACCGCCTAAAGTATACAGTGTACCATCTAATGAAACAGCTGAGTGAATTGCCCTCGCCTGTGTTAAATCAGCAGCCTTTGTCCATGCATCATTTACCGGGTCATACACATAATGATCTTTTAAAGGTGTACCGGTATTTGGATAACCACCTCCGAAATAATGGATCTTACCATTATTGGCTGCACCTGCCGGTTGCTGAGCAAAATAAGGAACTACCGCTTTTGTATCCCATTGATTGGTTGCCGGGTCATATACAAAATGTAATTTATTAGCTCCACCACTTGCTCCGCCACCCATTACATGAATCTGACCATTAAATACTGCGGCCACAGGAAAGGTCATAGAAATGGGAACAGGTGCTAGTGTATCCCATTTTTGGGCTGAAAGCTGTGTTAGTATTCCAATATTGAGAACAAATATTAAAAGTAAAAATAGGGTTTTGAGTAAAGTTGATTTCATAAGCGGTGATTGATGGTAATGTTTTTGACAGTTAAAATTAGTTAGTTTCTTTGAGAAAACTGCTTTTACTTCGCTTTTGTCTGAATTAGGATTGGTAGGATTATAAGAGATTCCTAGGATTTCGCGGACATCGGACACGGACATCGGATAACGATTTTGTCTGAATTAGGATTTTAAGATTATAATATGACAGGATTTTCGTAGTGCTTCTTCTTTGATTTCCTTTTTGCTTCGTCTTTTGTCTGAATTAGGATGGGTAGGATTATAAGGGATTCTTAGGATTACCCGGAAATCAGACACTTACATCGGATGACGATTTCTTATCTGAATTCAGATTTATAAGATTACAAGAGATTCTTAGGATTTCAAAAATATCATTATCAATAATTAATCTATTATTATTTGACTAAATCCCAATTATCAGTATGATTAAGGTTATAAACTCTTTTGAATTCTAAACTCCTTCCTCCAAAATTAATTAACAATCCAAAGGGGAAATTAAATACCTGGCAATAATTCATTATTTGGGTAATATGTAAATCATCCAGTTTAACTAATGCTTTCAACTCAAGCATAATAACTTGCTCTACAAAAAAGTCAACTCTTCTTTTACCAACTTCTACATTATTATAAATTACATTCATTTCCATCTCCCTCACAAAACTCAGTTTTTGTCTTTCCATTTCAACTTCCAAGGCTCTTTGATATACAACTTCCTGAAATCCACTACCTATTGCACTATGTACTTTCATGGCACATCCTATTATTTTATGTGTTATTTCTTCGTATTTCATACTATTAGTTATTCTATTTATATATAAATATACTTAATTACCTTATAAAGTAATTATTTTAAATTAATAAAAATGATAAATATTTAACTAAAGCAACTTGATGCTACAAAATCCTGCTAATCCATTTAAATCCTACCAATCCTAATTCAGTCAAAAAGTTGCTGCGAATTCCTACAAATCCCTTATAATCCTATCAATCCTAATTCAGACAATTGATGACCGAGAATTCCTACCAATCCCTTATAATCCTATGAATCCTAATTCAAACAAATGACCACCGCGAAATCCTACTAATCCTTTTAAATCCTACCAATCCTAATTCAAACAAAAAAGAAATGCTGAAGGAATATAACACCAAAATCATATCTGATATACCTTATATGGCGCTTAACAGGCAAGTAATAGGCAAGTAACAGGCAAGTAACAGGCAAGTTAGAATTCTAACTTGCCTGTTACTTGCCTGTTACTTGCCTATTACTTGCCACTTACTTGCCATATGAGGTTTTCAAGACTAAATTTAGACGAGTCCTACTAAGCATCCAAATGGTAAACATTGCCTTCATCGGCTATAGATGTATTCTGGAATATCGCTTCTGCCTCTTGTAATAATAGATCATGATCTCTGTAACGGGCAGAAAAATGACCAATGATTAATCCTTTGACATTAGACTGGAGTGCTATTGTTGCAGCATCTTTGGCGGTTGAATGCATTGATTTTATGGCCTGGTCATTATCCACTGTGAGAAATGTAGCTTCATGGTAAAGTAAATCAATGCCTTTTATAAATTCGCAAATAGCAGGATTAAAGGCTGTATCAGAGCAATAGGCATAACTTACAGGAGTATATTTATGGACTATTACAAACTCAGGTAATAATCTTTCACCATTTGCAGCTATTATACTTTTGTAGTTCTTTAAATCTTTGATTTGCTCAGGGGTGAGTTTGAAGTCTTCTACAATGGCTTTATTTATTTTGGGAGCTCTTTGCTTTTCTTTAAATAAATAACCTGAGGTGGGCACTCTGTGAATCAAGGGAATTGAATAAACACAGACCAATTTATCTTCAAATACTAATTGGTGTACTTCAGTGTCTACGATATGATACACTATCTGGTAACAAAGTTCTTCTTTACCGGTAGATCTCAATTGTACTTTGATTATTTCTTCAATACCTGAGGGAGCAAAAATCTCTAGCTTTTTATTGCGACCTGCTAAATGATAGGAAGTTATAAGTCCTATTAACCCAAATACATGGTCTCCATGAAGATGGCTTATGAATATTTGATTGATCTTATCTTTTGGAATACCATATTTAAGCATCTGGAATTGGGTGCCTTCCCCACAATCAATTAAATAATACTTATGATCTATATTGATGATTTGAGCCGATGGATATTTATCCAGGACTGGAACTGCTGCATTGCTACCTAAGATGGTAACCGTGAATATCACAATGTTTAATCGTCAGATTCAGTATATAACTCTTTCTCGATTTCATCCATGAAGACATAATCTACAGACTCATCAACAGTCGGAATTATCGTAAGTACACTGTTCAGCCTGGAAATATCGATCAATTTAATAACACTCGGATGATTGATACCTGTCAAAACAAACAAACCCTGGTCTTTCCACAGACGATTAGCAGTCAAAATGGCACTTAGTCCTGAAGAGTCAACAAAATGAACATCAGACATATCAAAAATCAAATTCTTTACGCCTTCACTATGCAATAAAACGAATTCAGATTTAAGGTTAGGAGCCACTAATGAGTTCAAATTCATCTCATTAAGGCTAAATATTGCATACTTTTCTTGCTTATCAACTGTAAACTTCATAAATTATCCCTTATTAACTGTGACCCAAAGGTATCAAAAGTTTTTATTTTATTCATAATAAGATGATCATTAAGAAAATACAACTCATGACAATTTTTCACGTTTAATGGTTGTGGCACTAAAATAGTTGAAACATATCTAATTATAAGTGTTGTATACTTTAATGAATAGTCTTATACTTGTCAATAATTTACTAGGTAAATAATCAGATGAACAAAAAATTCTCTCCAAAAGTTAAGCAGGTCATTGCGAATAGTCGCAATGAGGCAGTTCGATTGGGACATGACTATATCGGGACTGAACACATTTTGTTAGGCATAATAGCTGAAAAGAAAAGCCTGGCAATGAAAGTTTTAGAGTCTCTTGATCTTAATCATGACGAACTTAAAAATATTATTGAAGATACTTTGCCCAAACGATCGGGCCAAACGACTTCCATAAATATTGGTAATATCCCCCTAAATAAACAAGCTGAAAAAGTGCTTAAGGTTACTTTCCTTGAGGCTAAGATGCTTAAATCTGAAGAAATTCATCCTGAACACCTGGTGCTTTCTATCTTGAAAAACAAAGATAATGAGGCTTCCAGGATACTGCATCAGTTTGATATAGATTATGATATCTATAAGTCTGAACTGGAGTTTGTAAAGCAGGAACAGGATACTGCTTCTCCCGACATCTTTAATGAAACACCATCAGAATCTGACGAACCGTTTGAAGAAGATGATGATCAGGCTTCAAGAATGTCCCGTAAGGGCAGCTCTAAAAGCAGAACTCCGGTGTTAGATAATTTCGGACGTGATGTAACTAAGCTGGCTGAAGAAGACAAACTGGATCCGATCATAGGTCGTGAACTTGAAATAGAACGTGTATCTCAGATATTAAGCAGACGTAAAAAGAACAATCCTATATTAATAGGTGAACCAGGGGTAGGTAAAACTGCCATAGTGGAAGGTCTTGCATTGCGTATTATGCAAAAGAAAGTTTCCCGTACCTTGTTCAATAAACGTATTATTATGCTCGACCTTGCTGCTTTAGTGGCAGGTACCAAGTATCGTGGTCAGTTTGAAGAAAGAATGAAAGCCATTATGAACGAGCTGGAGAAATCCAGGGATGTGATCCTGTTCATTGATGAGATTCATACTATAGTTGGTGCAGGTGGTGCCACAGGCTCACTGGATGCTTCTAATATATTTAAACCGGCACTTGCAAGAGGTGAACTCCAATGTATTGGTGCTTCTACGCTTGATGAATATCGTCAGCATATTGAAAAGGATGGTGCTCTCGATAGAAGGTTCCAAAAAGTATTGGTTGATCCGCCTTCAGCTGAGGAAGCAGTGCATATACTTAAAAACATCAGGCCTAAGTATGAGGAGTTTCACAATGTGACCTACTCTGACGAGGTAATCAAAGCTGCTGTATTTTTAAGTAACAGGTACATAAGTGACCGTTTCTTACCGGACAAAGCAATCGATGTTATAGATGAAGTAGGTGCCAGAGTACATTTAAAGAATATACATGTACCTAAACACATCGAAGAACTAGAGAAGAAAATAGAAGAAATAAAAGATCAGAAGAACCAGGCTGTAAGAAGTCAGCAGTATGAAAAAGCGGCTGATCTTAGAGATGATGAATCTAAACTGATCAGACAATTAGAATTTGCTAAAATAGAATGGGAAGAAGATTCTAAAACGAAAAGATATCCTGTTTCTGAAGATGATATAGCTGAAGTGGTTTCTATGATGACGGGCATACCAGTTAAAAGGGTTGCTCAGTCTGAAAGTAACAAATTGGTTCACATGTCAGATGATCTTAAGAAAATGATCATTGGACAAGATGAAGCAATTGCCAAGATCACTAAGGCCATTCAGCGTAACAGGGTAGGTCTTAAAGATCCGTCTAAGCCAATCGGTTCATTTATTTTCTTAGGCCCTACCGGTGTTGGTAAGACAGAATTGGCTAAAGCTTTGGCAAAATACTTATTCGATTCTCAGGATTCCCTGATCAGAATTGATATGAGTGAATACATGGAAAAATTCTCAGTGAGCAGGCTGATAGGTGCCCCTCCGGGTTATGTTGGTTATGAAGAAGGTGGCCAGTTAACTGAGAAAGTTAGAAGGAAACCTTATTCAGTGATCTTACTGGATGAAATTGAGAAAGCACACCCTGATGTATATAATATATTACTGCAGGTGCTGGACGATGGTCAGTTGACAGATGGATTAGGCAGAAAAGTAGACTTTAAGAATGCTTTGATCATCATGACATCTAATATAGGTGCAAGACAGCTTAAAGACTTCGGTCAGGGGGTTGGATTTGCTACACAGGCAAGACAAGAAAACGAAGAAGAATTCTCTAAGTCGGTAATTACTACTGCTCTTAAGAAAACATTCTCTCCTGAATTTCTGAATCGTATTGATGATGTCGTTGTATTCAACAGTTTGAGCCAGGAACATATATTCAAGATAATAGACATTACTATTGCTGAATTACTGGGTAGACTTCATCATTTGAACTATTCACTGGAACTGGATGAAAAGACTAAAAAGTTTGTTTCTGAGAAAGGATTTGACCCACAGTTTGGGGCGAGACCGCTCCACAGAGCTATTCAGAAATATGTCGAAGATCCATTAGCAGAATATATTCTAAATGAAAATCCTGCTGAAGGCTCAACATTTGTTGCAACTGTAAATTCAACTGGCGACGGACTGGTTATATCAACTAAGAAAGGAGCAAAGTCGGATGTTAAATAAGAATTAATTAAAAGCTATTTAATAAGGATTTCTTATCTTTTGATAGAAATCCTTATTTTTCTTAATAGCTATATGTATTATTGTATTTCATTTCATAACTAAAACATAAAAATCGTTTGGCAAAAAAATTAAGAGAGGATCCGCATGCTACGAAATACAGCATTAATGAACAAATAAAAGCATATGAAGTCAGATTGGTTGGAGATCATTTTGAAGAACTAAGTGAGGTAGCAGGAAAACCAATTGAAGTAGGAGTTTATTCTACCCGGCAACTATTAAAATGGGCTGAACAGCTCGAACTGGATGTGGTAGAAATATCACCAAATGCTGATCCTCCGGTAGTAAAAGTTACTGATTTCAGGAAATTCATCTATGATAAGAAGAAGAAAGAAAAAGAAATCAAAGCCAATACGGTTAAAACCGTAATCAAAGAAATTAGATTCGGTCCTAATACAGATGAGCATGATTTTGAATTCAAAGTAAAACATGCTAAGAAATTCCTTGAAGATGGTGCTAAAGTGAAAGCATATGTGACCTTCAGAGGTAGAACTATCGTTTTCCAGGATAGAGGAGAACTACTCTTACTTAAGTTTTTAAAGGAATTGGAAGAATTGGGTTCTCCAGAAGCATTACCTAAACTGGAAGGAAGAAGAATGACCGTAATGCTCTCTCCAAAGAAGTCTCAAAAAAAGTCATAATATAAGATTTTTAATATTGGATTAAGCCAAAGATTAGTGTATCTTTGCACCTCAATAATAAAAAGTAAGCGAATTATGCCAAAAATGAAAACAAATTCCAGTGCCAAAAAGCGTTTTAAAGTTACAGGCAAAGGAAAAATAAAAGCAGGTCATGCTATGACATCTCACCTTATGCGTAAGAAGTCTAAGAAGCAAAAACTTAATCTGAGCCACAGTACTACAGTGGATGTATCAGATGAGTCAAGAATCAAAAGATTATTGTGTATCTAAAAATTATTTCTTAACGAGGATGCAGGTCAAAGTACTTCACTGTTGAAGTCTCTGTATCGCACTAAAAAATCATTAATATGCCACGTTCAGTAAACGCAGTAGCGTCACGTGAAAGAAGAAAAAGAGTTTTAAAAGCTGCCAAAGGTTATTTTGGAGCAAGGTCTAAAGTTTTTACAGTAGCCAAGAATGCAGTTGACAAAGCGATGCTTTATATGTATAAAGATCGTAAGTTTAAAAAGCGTGCTTACCGCAGACTTTGGATAGCCAGGATAAATGCAGCAGTTAGACAATATGGTATGAATTATTCTACTTTTATCAATAAATTGGGTAAAAGCAATGTAGGGTTAAACAGAAAAGTATTGGCAGACTTAGCATTAAACGAACCAGCCACATTTGAAAGCATAGTAAATGCCGTAAAATAAAGTTATAACAAACCATATCAACAAAAAACAAAAGGCCATTCTGTCATTCAGAGTGGCCTTGTTTTTTTAAAGATAAGCCCAACTCTTTATGGAATAAATCTTTCCATTGCGTCATTGTCTTATATATTTGAGCCATGATAAACAATGTGGAATACTATTGGTCGGCACTGGAGCATCAGTTAAGCAGTTCTGCTAAGCATTCTATAATTATTCATGCATTACTGGAGGAGTTTGTTACTGAAGTAACTGACAAAGCACAGCTGGATTTTGCCACTTTCTTCACAAGGCTCTCCTATTTATTCCATCAATCTAATATCTCTAAAAAGACCCAGATATTCCTTTTTGAATTCAGGAAGTCAGTAAAGCAACAAAAGCCGGATGATGAATACTATCTCATTGGGATAGCCGGTATAGTCTATCTAATAAAAGAGGTTCTAAATGAAACTATACCTAAAGCAATTCTGCAACATATATTAGCCATCCCTGAATTTAAAAGAGACAAAGCAATAAGTAAAATTGCAGAATTAAGAGTAGTCATAACTGAATCAAGACCTGCAGAAAATCTGCTTAAAGGATATTCCGAGGATCTCCCCGGGCAGGAGCTTATTATCAAATATAGAGAAGAGAGAAACGAACTATTCACTACTTCTTTTGAATTACTGGGAAACCAGATCAAATTACCCAGAATCGTTCAGTTAATAGATATAGAACTTAATGAAAGTAGGCTTTTAATACCCAAGTTGCTTATCATTCAACCTGATTTCCTGATAGACGTAACTGCAGTTTCTGAAGTATCTGCTGATCCTGAGAACAGGTTATACAGCCTATTAACAAAGAAATTATTACCTGCTGAATCAAGTATGAAACTGCTGGAAGGTCATGCAGCCAACTTCTTTTTAGATAATCTGATCAATGATACTTCCATCAGTTTTGATGTGTTGTTCGGTAATCTCTTTAAGATGTACCCATTAATCATAGCCAACTATACAAATGAACAGGTTAAAGACCTGAAGGATAATTGCAAACACCATTATAGCTCTTTACAATGGATCATTACCCGTGAGTTTCCAAAATTAGGTATCTATAAAGAAGGAATTTACCTGGAACCCAGTTTCTATTCTTCAAAGTATGGATTGCAAGGGCGTCTGGATCTATTCTATAAAGGAGCAAATAAAAAGTCGGCCATCATTGAATTAAAAAGTGGCAAGCCTTTTAAAGCCAATAAGTATGGTCTGAGCAGTAGTCATTATATACAGACTTTATTGTATGACTTATTAGTCAAGACTGCTTTCAAAGGGCAGATTGACCCCACTTGTTTCATCTTGTATTCCAAATTAGGAGAACAAGGATTAAAATATGCTGCCCCGGTAACCACTCTTCAATATGTAGCACTCAATGAACGCAATCATATTATAGCATTTGAATCAAGCCTCCAAAACAAGCTTGCTTTACAGGCTATGATTGAATCTTCTATGGCAGAAGATATAAATATTAAAGGCTTCCTGAGAGAAAACTGGCAATACTTTAAAATGGTATACAGACAACTGGACGAAACTGAGAAGGAATATTTCTTATGTTTTATTTCATTTATAGCCAGGGAACACCTGCAGGCAAAAACCGGAACAGAAGGCAATGAAACCCAAATGGGACAAGCCTCTTTATGGCTAGATACTATTCAATATAAAGAGGAAAACTTCAGTATATACAAGGATCTAAGCATTAGTGAAATTAATATTACTGCTGATGAACCCCTACTGGAATTATTAAAAACAAATACTACAAATGAGCTGGCTAATTTCAGAGTAGGTGATGTGGTCATACTCTACCCTACCATACAATCAAACAGCTCAATTGAGACGCAGATCTTTAAAAGTACGATAGTTGACCTTACCAATGATACTATTAAAATAAGACTAAGGTCGACACAATTCAATACCGCTGCCTTTTTTGATAACTCAAGATGGAACCTCGAACATGATCTATTGGACAGTAGTTTCTTAGGTCATTATCGTAGTTTATTTGGATTTGTCAAAGCAGATAGCCATAAACGCAAACTGATATTAGGAAGAAAAGCCCCAGCTTTTGATAATATCTTAATCCCAGCTCCTGAATATCTGACACAGCATCAAAAAACAGTCTTTATAAAAGCAATTCAGGCTAAAGACTATTTCCTGGTATGGGGACCACCCGGTACCGGAAAGACATCTCAAATGTTATGTGCCTTTGCAGAATATTATTACCACCTGCAAAAACCTGTTCTCCTGGTAACATTTACCAATAAGGCAGCTGATGAAGTCTGTGAAGCAATAGAAAGAATTGATGAAAACATAAGGGACCATTATTTTAGAATTGGTTCAAGATATAGCACCCATGCTGAGTATTCATGCCAGTTACTGGATCTAAAAATAGCTCAGTTTACAAAGAGATCAGAACTACTTCATTTTCTGAGTAAGCAAAGAATAGTCATAAGTACCCTGGCGTCATTATCAGGCAAGCCGGAGATATTTGATTTAATTAATTTTGAAGTAGTGATTATTGATGAAGCCTCACAGGTATTAGAACCCATGATGGCAGGTCTCATTGGAAGAATCAACAAGTCTATTCTAATAGGTGACCATAATCAATTAGCCTCCATAGTCACCCAGAATAAATCATCTCATAAGATTGATTCTGCTTTATTGAACAGTTTGGGAATTAACGATATGTCCATCAGCCTTTTTGAGCGGCTCTTTAATCAATGCATTAAGAATGGGTGGCACGATGCGTATGGTATGCTCACACAACAAGGCAGGATGCATGAAGACATAATGGCCTTTCCTAACCAACAGTTCTATAATGGTTCCTTAGAATCGATTTATGATCAAGCAAAGAATATTGATTTGGCCCTGATCATTAATGATAAATTAGGCTTACATCTACCCATTGAGTTTTCTAAAAGAGTCGTGTTTATCAATTCAGTAGTCTGCAAAGAGGAACAAAGCTTAAAGACCAATGTATTTGAAGCAAATGAAGTAGTTCGCCTGGTTGAATATATCCATTCATTAAGTGAATTACAAACAAAGCCATTCAGTATTGGAATTATAACCCCATTCAGATCTCAAATAGCCTTAATCAGAAAGAGCCTGGAACATAAGGCATTGTTAAATTCAAATATATCAATTGATACAGTAGAGCGTTACCAGGGCAGTGCAAGAGATATTATTATCATATCCCTATGTGCCAACAGAAAGCAATTGTTAAATACCATCAGCTCCAAAACAGAAGGCGGCATAGATAGAAAATTAAACGTAGCATTAACACGTGCGAGGCATCATTTAATAGTAATAGGTAATAAAGAGGTATTAAGCCAGGATTATAATTATAAACAGTTTATTGAGATGTATGAGGTATGATAAGGGTATGAGTAATATCAATGTAAAGAAAAAATAATATCGGATCAATTCAACGAATTACCCCAAAAGGGTTAAATGTTAATAGAAAAAACCTAATAATCGAAACAGCTCCATAGGAGCATAACAATGCCAAATTATGCCACGATATTCTCCATTAATTTTAATCTAAATCGAAAAACATATTCGCGGCAAAGGTTTCGCTCCTCTGGAGCGATATGAAGGTGGACATGCTTTACTATTAACATTTTACCCCGCTGGGGATATTCGTCGCCATCAAGGTTTCGCTCCTCTGGAGCGATATGTGAATGGTCATGCTTTACTATTGACATTTTACCCCGCTGGGGATATTCGTCGCCATCAAGGTTTCGCTCCTCTGGAGCGATATGCGGATGGTCGTGGTTTACTATTGACATTTTACCCCGCTGGGGATATTCGTCGCAAACATTTACACGGATTTAATGGTTAGGGTTATAATGAAAACAGCAAATTACCCCAACGGGGTTAAATATTAATAGAAACACACCAACCAAACTAACCAGCTCCATAGGAGCTCAATATCGTCAAAGATAACCACGAATTACCCCAGAGGGGTTACATGTTAATAGAAACACACCAGCCAATCGAACTAGCTCCATAGGAGCTCAACATCGTCAAAGTTTACCGCGAATTACCCCAAAGGGGTTACATGTTAATAGAAACTCACCAGCCAATCAAACTAGCTCCATAGGAGCTCAACATCGTTAAAGTTTACCGCGAATTACCCCAACGGGGTTAAATATTAATAGAAACACACCAACCAAACTAACCAGCTCCATAGGAGCTCAACATCGTCAAAGATAACCACGAATTACCCCAGAGGGGTTACATGTTAATAGAAACACATCAACCAATCGAACTAGCTCCATAGGAGCTCAACATCGTCAAAGTTTACCGCGAATTACCCCAAAGGGGTTACATGTTAATAGAAACTCACCAGCCAATCAAACTAGCTCCATAGGAGCTCAACAACGCCGATTAATCCATTACGGTATCTCTAATATCTTATGCGTCTGCAAACTCAATCTCCATTTAGGATGTTGCTTACAATATTCAATACTGGCTTGAATATTCTCTTTCAAGCTAGAAGACTCCATAGGCTGAAGATAAAAATACTCAAAATCCATGTTGGCAAAAACCTCAGGATCAGAACCAGTCTGCGGATATACCAATTTCATTTCGTGACCGCTGGTAACTATCAACTCCGAACCCATCTTAGGACTAACACACACCCAATCAATATTAACTGGTAATTCAACTGTACCATTTGTCTCAATAGCAAGAACACAATTATACTTGTGAAAACAATCAATCAATTTCTTATTCAACTGTAGGGCCGGCTCTCCACCTGTACATACAATATAAGGCTGCTCCACGCTATTTACCGGCCATAATGATATACACTTTAATACCAATTCTTCAGCCGTATAACTACCCCCATTCTCTCCATCCATCCCCCTGAAATCGGTATCACAAAACTGGCAGATAGCCTTTTCTCTATCTTTCTCTCTTCCTGTCCACAGATTACAACCTGTAAACCTGCAAAACACAGCAGGCCTGCCAGATTGGGCACCTTCTCCCTGTAATGTGTAATAGATCTCTTTAACCTTGTACTTCAATATCTTTATTTAATTTGCTAACTATAAATGCACAATAGTCAAAAATGGTTCCGCTCTTAAGCCTTATTCTCTTATTCACCACAAAATTATGCTCTTTAAGCATCTTTTCATAGTCGGCCAGATTATACTGGTGTGGGTGCAATATATCTCCCGGAATTAACTGAAACAGCTTTTTTAATAGATTAGTTCTGTGAACATCCGTTGTGAGTACCAATGTACCGTCTGCATTCAAATTCTTATTTAACATACTTAAAGCTAAGTCAATGTCTTCCACATGATTAATAGCATTTACACAAAAAATGATGTCAAAGCTCTTTGTATTCAAATATTCTTCAATCCTGGAACTAATAAATTGTACATTAGGATAATCAGCTTTATCAAACTGTACCAACTGGCTGTACGTATCTAATAAAGAATCTACGGCAATAACTGTGGGCACTTTTAAGATAGTAAAAACTCCGGCAGGACCACATCCTGCATCATACACTGTCGAATTATCACTGATCTTAATCCCTGTCAACTTTAAGAAATTCTGCCAATATTCCATTTTCCACCGTAAATATTCCACAGGAGACTTATCCTTAAGGTAGTACCTCCACCACAATCTTTCAGCCTTTTGTGATACCCACCATCTATATTTTCTTACCTTACTTAACAAAATCTATCTATCCCGGTTTAATTACTTAATAATGCTAAGTTTTAAGAATAATATACAATGAGCTTTAGTCACGGTCAAAAAGTACAACTCAAATATACAGGAGAAATTGGTGAAGTAGTCTCAAATCCTCAAATGGGAATTGTACAGGTTATGCTGGATGGCAATATTAAAATACCGGTAAATGTAGAAGACCTGGAAATCATTAGGGCGAAAGAGGATATAAAACCGATTATTTTTAATAACAATAAAGTAAAGATCGAACAAATACCAGATGACCGCAACCAACATTTTAATATAGCGCAACTTACTAAAACAGGTATACATATTGCTTTTGTTCCTCAATACAATAAAATCCAGGAGATCATACACCTTGATACCTTTCTGATCAATGATAGCATTTCAGATGTATTATTCGAATTTGAACTGGGAGATAATGCTATCCTGCATCACCAGGATGGTATTTTAAAGTCTTGTTCAGTTTATAATCTGGGGCAGATAAATAAAGAAGTAATAGAAAGTCATGAATCATATTATTTGAAGATAGCGCCTGTATTAACTTCCGGCGTAGATGAATTTAAGCTACAGACAGTAAAGCTGAAACCTAAAACCTTTTTTAATAAAGAGGATTTTGCACCATTAATGGATAAGTTATCTTATATATTTCCTTATAGGCCAGATACCATTAATATAAATGACATATCTGAACTTAAAAAACTAACAAAAGAAACTGTAGAATTAAATCAGAAACCTGAACCTCAACATGTATATGTACATTATAGTGATCCGGGTAGATTAGCTGAATTCATCAATGAACTGGATCTGCATGTAGAAGCACTGGTACCGGATGGGAAAAAATTACCACAAATACATTTATTACAACTACAATTGAGTGTATTTGACAGCTACATTGCCGATGCGGTCAGATTGGGAGTAGAAAGGGTATTTATTATTCATGGTATTGGAAGTGGCAAACTGAAATCGGAAATAGCAAAAAGGCTTGACTATAATCATTATGTTGTAAAATATAAGAATGAGTTCCATCCTGCTTATGGATTTGGAGCTACAGAGGTAATATTTAGCTAAAAGCTTTACCTCTTTACCGTAACATCTCCTTTATAGAGTCTTATTTTATTATTAATTGACAGCTCTAACACAAATAAATACACTCCAGTATTTACATATTTATCCTGAAAACGCCCGTTCCATCCTTTAGCTTCTGATTTGAAATCTTCATTGTATACCAGTCCACCCCATCTATTATATATTTTAAGATTACCTTCCTGTACAGAACTCTCACCAAAAAAAGGCATAAACCGGTCATTTATCCCATCCCCATTCGGACTGAATATATTGGGTAAATATACATTATCAGAATCAATTGGGATTGGAGCGATAGTTACATTAATATTCATAGTATCATTGGCAATACAGCCTGCAGCATTTTGAGCTTGAATATTAATAAAGCCTGAGTTTGTAGGTATAAACTTAAGTTCATTACAATTATAACAAGGTAAGTTTAAGTCGGAGCTCCAAAGAATACCGGCTATTTGATTAACATTTCCTGATAAGGAAATATCAACAGTTTCTCCCTGCTTAATATTTCTATCTGTTCCCAGGTCAATTACAAAAGCAGTGGCGTCCTCTATTTGGAATTGTTTATTTAATTTACAACCATTCTTATCTTCAAGCTGAATATTATAACTGCCAGGTGACAGATTGTCGATACTCAAAGGGAAACTGGTATATTTGATAGAATCTACTAAATAGAAATACGGATTAGTACCGCCGGTAATATTATTAATCTGAACCTGTCCATCCCGGTCTCCAAGGCAGCTTACATCTGTTACATTATATGAAATATCCAGTTGTGAAGGTTTGGCAATAACTGCAGTAGCAGTTGTTTTACAATTCAATCCATCTGTCACAGTAATTTCAAATGTTCCTGAGTTTAGATTATTAATATCCTTAGTATTATCACCAGAACTCCATAAGAAAGAATACGGCAGATTTCCACCAGAAATACTTGTTGCAATACTTCCATCATTTAATTCAAAGCATTTGGGTTGGGTAACGGATAGATCTGCTTTAAAATTGGGGTCACAAATACAATCAACTTCACCACTCCAGTTGACTACACCACAATTATTTTTATCATTTAAAGTAAAGCTATAATTATTGCCACTCACCAGTGGTACACTGGTAAAAGTACTTCCTGTAAAGCTGCCATTTATCCCGGAAATATTATAACTGGCTGCATTTCCTCCGGTACATTCAACTATAAGGATAGGATTACCCGGACTGGTACTACAATCAATTTGTACTGATTTAATTGCTGGAATTTCATTAACTACTATTGTATAACTACCAGATATATCTGCATAACATCCCAAAGAATCTACAATACCGATTATTGAATATGTAGTTGTTTTCTGCGGGTGCACAATCAAGGGTTCACCTTCAATCAGATTATCTTTAATATTTCCAAATCCCGATGCATTTATGGTAATATCTACAGGCCATTTACCATTATATATAATGGGAAGAGGAATACTTTCTCCAGGGCAAATATCCAATTGACCCGACAGACTGGCAGTGGGCTTTTCTAATAAAACCAGGAATGGGACAATATCAATACATCCTTTAGGAGTAGTAGATTTTGCCCAGTAGGTCCCACTTTTATTAACTGATTTGCTGGTAATTTCATTGGTACCGTTTAGTAAATCAGCCTGAGTAGAATAGAAATTAAAAGTAAAGCCTATTATATCCAGGCCTGTACCTTCTTTCTTTATTACCTTATTTAAATCAAAAGGGCTAATGCCGCATGTATATACATCTTCTATAGTTACATCCGGATTTTCTATTGTCACTCCAATCGTTTGAATTGCACTACATCCATGTGGTGTAATCTTTTTTACGTAATAATTACCGGATACACTTACAGTTGGAAGAGACATTTGATTGGTACCATTAACTCCATCTAAGTACTTTGAATAATACTGTCTTACTCCAGGTACAGAATCTAAACCAATTACCTGTATTTTAGATAAATCCACCGTTGATTGGTTACAAAATACTCCTGCAGAATAGTTTAAAACTGGATTACCTATTTCGGCACTTCCTCCGATTTTCAATATAAAGCCGACATTATTGGCTGTAATATTATCTGCCAGCAAATAATATAGTTTCCCGGCCTCCAGGTTTATGGTCGGAATAAACTCAAGATTACTAGGTTCATTAAAACTTAGCATTGGATCATCAGCTACTCCAGTAGCAAGAAATGGAGGAATAACTACACCTCCAAACCAATTACAGGCCTTATTTATACTTCCCGGAGTACCAGGACATCCACCTTCCCAAAATGAAAAATCATAATCTGCTAAGTAATCAATAGCATGAATTGAAAATTCAAAACTACCTGATTTAGTGCAGTAAAAACTAAACCAATGGCTCTGATGCTCCCCAGCCTGAAAACAAGAATTGTTCATTACATCATCAAAATTACCCGGGCCAGTCACCAGGGGAACTATAACGGAATCCTTAGAACAAAGTATTTGTGCTGACGCACAGTCCTGAACTTGTGAATAACAGAAATTAATAAAAATAAAACAATAAGTCAGAAGACTTATATATTTCTTAAGGTTCATGGACAAAAAATAAAATATACCTCTCTAATACGAAAAACGATATGCAAAGTTATGCTTAATCAAGCATCAATTCAAGCTTATTTTAGTAGGGTAAAATCTCCTTTCACTATATATTCAGATCCATCTATTAATCTGGCACTTAAGTAATATACATAAACACCTGGATTCAATGTACTTCCATTAAATTTCCCATCCCACAAAATATTAGTCGTAGCAGGGTTTATATTATTAGCTTCAAATAATTTCTCACCCCATCTGTCAAATACCAGGAACTGATTTATTATTACGATGTTTGGATCTGCAAATACTTCGAGGTGATCATTGATCCCATCCGCATTTGGACTGAATACATTTGGAACAAAAATATTGATCAGTTTCTTGACCCGTACAATTTTGTTTGCTTTAAGAATACAACCGTCCTTTGTGAATATTTTAATAGCATATAAGGTTGCAACATAAGGTTTAATGACAATATCCAGACAATCTGTACAACTCAAATAACCCAGGGAACTCCATATGATAGAATCTATTTCATTTGGTGAGATAGTTAGGATGGGTATTAAATTAAGACTATCACCAAAATAGATGGTAGTATCCTGGCCTAAACTCACAGAATATTGAGATTGACCTGATATGCTTACATTTGATTCAAGTTCACAACCATATACATCTTGAACCTGTACCTTGTATATCCCTTCACCCAAACCATCAAATTCATTTAAAGGCTGAAAGGGTTTCCCATTAATGGAATATAAATAGGGAGCTAATCCGCCATTGGCAATGACACTGATTTTGCCATTAATTTTATTACAATCAGGGTTCTTAGTAATAAAGTCAACCTTTAATTCATTTACTGATAATCCGGAAACTACCACACTATCTGAACTGGAACAGCCGGAGGTTAAATCAGTAAGTTTCAGGTAAAATGTACTGGTATCTGAAGTTACGGGATTAGCTGCTGTGATATCTGATAGAATTCCACCTGTCCAACTAAAATCTACATTAGCAATATTTGGATTGTTTAGACCTCCTAGTGAAGCTTCCAACAGTTGACAACCTAATTGCTGATCTTTCCCTGCATCAGCAATAGGTGTATTTAAGATGGTAATTACTTGCTGTGCAGTGTCATTACTACATGGTAATGCATTTAACTGAATGTATTTAAAAACATAGCTGTTATTACTTAGATTCTTTGTATTTAGTTTTCCTGTCAAAGCATCAAAACCAGTATTTATTGATGGATTTACAAACCAAATGCCACCATTCTCTTCTCCTGTAAGAATGGTGGATAATTGAAGAGTAGTATCTGTTAATTCGCAGATCTTTATTTCACTATCACCAATGCCTGCTGATTTAAAATCACTTACGCTAAGTGTAAGGTCCTCGGTTAATGGACAAAAAGGAGGAGCGGAATTAACAGACCCCTGAATTACATAAATACCCGGTAATGCATCCAAAGTACTGAGAATACCGGCATTTAGAATATTTGTTGGCTGACCTATTGGGACAGTCCCCAGAGCAAGTACAATATTAAGGCCTGTAAAGCCTGATAAGTCAAAAGTTAGAGTTTGATTACAGACAGGTCCCGGATTACCAGTAAAGATATCCGGGCATATACATGATATTACTTCAATTGTAATATCATAAGCCATTGATGCACATAAACCATTTGCAGCTAAAGCATAATTAAAAATGTAGAAACCAGGAACTACATTTTTAAAATCCAGAATTGGAAAGCTTCCTAAGGCACCAGAACTAGTTATCTCCTTCCAAACACCAGTAGACTTTCCATTCAAGATAATTTTATTAAAGTCTATCTGGGTAATCTGTCCTGCCTGGGTATTTGAATTGCATACTACTATGTTTGAATCTATCTTTGCAACATTTGCACTAAATATAGTAATATTCTGTTGAGAAAATAAAGGGCAAGAAGCTGGTGGTGCATTTTGCAAATTGAATTGTATTTGATAAGTTCCTTCATCTGCATTATCTCCATCAAATATGTTATTTGATATATTGGCAGGATTATTACCCGGTGGTGATTTTATAATTGTCCAGGTACCTGGTTCTGTTGTAAGCTTATATAAATCAAGATTAATATTGGCATTATCACTGCAAAAAGAACCTGGCGCAGTAGTAGATACACTAGGACATTCACAGTTTTCCACTATAATTCTTACAATATATTCTGATTCAGGACAAGGTAATACAGCAGAATTGGTAACATATTTATAATAATAGTTTCCAGGAGTTACTCCCTTAAAATCCTGCATGGGTAAAAAACCTGTAGCTGTAGAAAAAGTTATTACTTCCCAATTTCCTCCTGTATCACCAAGCTTAATTAAAGACAGCAAGTTGACTACACTTACATGAGAATTAGTATCACTATTACAAATAGAAAATACAGAATCTACTTCTGCAAATGGCTTATCAAAAACACTCACAGAAGTAGTTAAATCTATTGGACAGCCTGGAACTGGTGAAGTTAAAGTAAATAGAAATGTGTATTTACCCGGATCATTATTATTAGCTGTAAATAACTTTCCATTTAAACTTGCCGGATTCGAACCCGGTGGATTAGACTGAAGTTTCCAGCTTCCAGCCATAGGAACTTTAAGGGTGTTATTTAAATCAAATGCTGAATTGTCATTACAAATATTGGATGGAATAAATTCAATAACCGGGCATTGACAATCAATTACAGTAATGGTAACATCATATATTGATTCTGGACAAGGTGAATTCAAATCCTGGATCGTATAACTAAATATATACTTGCCCGTTTTAATACCTTTAAAATCAAGCACAGGAAACAATCCGCTTGCCATTGAATTAGTAAGATCTTTCCATATACCCGATTTATTTCCACTCAATACTAATTTATCAAAGTCGACCATAGTTGTCTGGCCCATATCATTAGAATTGCAAACTGTCAATGTTTTTGTTAGCGTTGCAGAGGGCGGTTCTACCAAAGTAAAATCTATAGTAGAAAAAGTATCACATCCACTTGAAGGCGGCTGGGCCAAAGTATATTGCAATGTATAAACTCCACCTAAGGAATTATTTATCTTAAGTAATGAAGCATTAATTTGTACTGTTGATCCTGGGGGTGATCCAATCAATGACCAGCTTCCAGGATTTGGGGTAATTACTAATGAACTTAAATCAATTCCGGTTACATTATTACATACAAATCCGGGCGATATTATTGCTACGCTTGGGCAACCGCAATTCTCAACAATAACATTTACTACATAACTGCTATCCTGGCAAGGAGGAATAGCTGATTGCGTGCTATAAACATATTGATAAGTACCCGGCATTACTGAATTAAAATCTAAAAGTGGGAACGAACCGGTAACTCCGGAGGGTAAATCGGAATCAATCCAAAACCCTGTTTTATCTCCTGATATAACTAACGCATTAAAATCGACAACAGTACTTTGTCCGGTTATGTTACTGTTACAAACCGAGATAAAATCCTTCACTCCAGCTTGAGGATTAGAATTTACAAATACATTAATAGCCTCAATAGCACTGCAACTTCCGGCGTTATAGAAAGCATAGAATATAGTATCAGAATCAGGACTAACCAGTGGATTAATAATGTTAGACGCTGATGGTGGTGTATCACTATGATAAGTAAATATTCCATTTAATCCCACTAGGTCTTTTATACCCAATTTTGAAAGGTCTACATCCTGTCCCATACAAAGAAACTGATCTGGAACAGTACTTATATCAGGCACCTGGCTATTCTTAATTACAGTAACTGTTTTGGAATCAGTACAAATTTTACCCTTAACTGATTTAAAAATTACCATTAGAGTATATGTACCTGGCACATCAACAAGCAAATCATCAGAATCTCCAATGCCATTAACAACCCCACCCCCCGAAGCTGTCCATTGATATGAAATAATTGAGCCATTAGCATTTTTCTCAAAACCATTTAGTAAAACAGTGGAATGAAAACAATCCAAAGTATCCGGATTCACAATATCTATGTCAAGATTAATTACTTTAAGATTAAGTGTTACTGTGCTATCACAAGAATTTACTGCTTTAAAACTTTCAGTAAAAATACCAGTATTGCCATAGAAATTATTGCCCAGATTTACAAATTCTCCCTTACATATGGTATCGACTATTTGGGTAACAAAAGGCAATGCCGGAATAATATTTAACATGATGGTACTATCACATCCATTTTTATCTATCAGTTTTATTACAAACATTCCGGGGTTACAATACAAAGTATTATTAATAATAAGACAGGAATCCTTGCATAATATCCTGCTTTGGTCATATGGCGCAGGAGGGTCAAGTATGTTAACAATTGTACAATTTTTAGATAAATCAGCACAATAG
>Ga0193744_1000082_pt1 | contig 37437 bp, 25 predicted proteins | sample L1a1metaG_FD_143056 | JGI IMG/M metagenome (GOLD analysis project Ga0193744, IMG submission 143056) | Soil microbial communities from a riparian zone of the East river system, Colorado, United States - L1a1 | ecosystem: Environmental > Terrestrial > Soil > Riparian zone | place: USA: East River...
TGGTATGAATATGACACTAATAGCACTTTGGGATGGTAAAGGAGGAGATGGTCAGGGAGGTACTGAGCATATGGTAAAAGAAGCAAAAAGTAGAGGTGCAAAAACAATCAACCTTGATATAAATAAATTATAGTCCTAAATTCAAATGAATAAGCTAAAAATTTTTATTTCAAGCCGGGTTAAATCTTCATTTGAAAACCTGGACGGGAGTTTTTCTTTGAAAGATCTCAGGCAATATATTAAGCACGAGCTTGAAGCAGAAAAATTTCTTGGTGAAGAAATACTTGATGTAGTTATCAATGAAACAGATTTTAATGGTACCATAGCAAAAGATGCCTTTAATAATTGTTTGGATACAATGAGATCTTGTAATGTGATTATTATTTTATTTAATGGTGAAGCAGGCTGGTCTGTCACTGGAAATGATACCACCAATGGGATATGTCATGAAGAATTTCTGATAGCAATAAATGAATTTTCAGATATGAGCTTCTTAGTAGACATTAAACAATACTTTAATTTACCAGAAATTGGTGCCGAAAAAAATAAAAATGATGATTTTGCGCTAGATATATTAAGTTTCTTTAGGCATAAAGAAACGATTGACTCATTTACAATTGAGGAGCTAAAAACAAAAATTATCATCCAAATAAAAAAATATATCCTTACAACTATCGAGAAATCCTTTCTTAGTCAAAAAAGGCTGGTTGCTGGTTCGAGTATTTTTGGTGAAACACTGGATTGGAGTAAGCTTAATTATACTGAAAGGCAGGAAGCTTTACTAGATAAAATTAAATTAGCTTTTGAGTCAGTACAGAGCTTTAGTAATATATTAAAAGCTTTTCATGCAATCCCTGATAATATGTCGGTAGCAGATGCTCGTAATCTGATAGGAAGGCCATTTTTAAATGAGCATACCTTAATAGGGGATTATGCTGAAGGTGGAGTTATTCATGTCGTTGGTATATATGGTAATGCTACAGAAATACAGGTAAAACCTGGTAGGATACCCTGATGTGGTAGTTATCAAAGCAGCCTTTGGTTTTTATCTTTGGGAAAAGAATTATCAAATACAGATGTTCTTTTTAAAAAACTGCATTAATCCACAAACTGTCAAAACCAGGCTGAGTGAAGTTATAAATTGGCTCAATAGTTCTAAAGAGCAATCCAAAATTATTCAAAGAGCTAAAGCAAGATATTCGATATTGGATGCTGTGAATAAAGTAAGAAATGTAAAATAAAATTATAATCGTATAAATATATTCAAATCCTGAAATGCAACGCTTTTATATCTTATTCTCATTTAGATTGTGGCTCATTTGCACCTATAATCCAAAAAGGTATTCAAACAATTGGCAGACCCTAGTATAAAATAAAATGAAACCTTAATATTTTTAGAGATGAAACAAACTTGACTGCAAGTCCTGAATTATGGTCCTCAATAGAAAACGCATTGAAGAGCTCAGAATACTTTATACTTTTTGCATCACCAATTGCAGCTACTTCATATTGGGTTGGTAAAGAAATAAATGTAAATGTCGATTTGCTTTTAAATATTCGAATATAAAATAGAAATGAGATAATTAGTAAAACTAAATTATGGAGAAATATCAGGATATATAACAAAAGTTACATTGACATTGGTTTTGATGTTTCTTAACTTTACAAAAAATAATTTGATTAACTAATTGAATCAATTGAAATATGCGCCTTACAACCAAGTCTCTACATGCATCTTATTTAGGGTTTGACCTTCAGTTGCTAAATTGGGGTCCATTTAAAGATAGTTTTCAAGAACGTTTAAAAAATATTAGATCAAATCTTCAGGAAATAGAATTTGACATCAATATACCAGATACTTTTGAAGAGTTTGATTCACTAAGAATAGAAATTATAGATAAAATAATTCAATATCTTAAAAATGAAAGATCAAAATTAGGTGGTGAAATATTTGGTTATACATTCTTTTATTATGGATATATTCCATTTGAACTAATAGCAAGTGCGGCATGGAAATCTGAAAACTATGAACCTTTACTTGTTAATCTTATGTTGATGTTATCCGATCTTGAAATTGAAGTTGAATATGAATCAATAAAAAAAATTATTGACCTGGAAACGAAATGGCTTACAGAACAAGCTTCAAATCAAGAAGGAAATATTAATGCTGATGATGTTTTAAAATCAAGTATAAGATTACAAAGTAAAATTGGCTCCTTAATGGTTTTAGCAGATAAATTTGGGCAAGTAAAATTTGATCAACCTCCATTTTATAGTGTTTTCATAAGTTATAGTACAAAAGATGAAGAGTTTTGTCAATCTTTATATACTGCTTTAAATACTGCTGGTATACGAGTATGGTTCGCACCTCAAGATATTAGAGGAGGTAAAAAAATAGAAATACAAATACATCAAGCTATTGAACAATATGATAAATTACTTCTAGTAATTTCAGATTCAAGTATGAAAAGTGGGTGGATTGAGACAGAACTTCTTAAAGCACGTGAAAGAGAATTGCAGGAAGGAAATCAATTACTATTCCCAATCAGGTTGATACCCATTGAGGCGATTAAAAATTGGAAAGTATTTGATGCTGATACAGGTAAAGACTTAGCACGAGAAGTAAGAGAATATTTTATCCCAGACTTTAGCGATTGGAGCAACAAAATAACATTTGAGAATGAAGTGAAGAGATTAATTGAGGCACTTGTCATGGAAGAATCAAAACATGATCAACATATAAATTAAATAATTTTAATAAAGGTTATAAATTGAGTTCATAGATTTCATTCTAAATTATAAACATATTGATAAAATTTATTTTAGTTAAAAATAGCTTAAAAATCCAGTGTGAGGCAGATTTTAATCTACTTAAAAATAGTTAATAAAACTAAAAAATAATGGGAGAAGAAAAGGAACAAATAATTTTAAAAGGCGCATTAAAATGGTCTTTATGGAGGAAAAATAATCCTGGGTCACTATACTTTAATCGACCTAATTGGTATCAATGTCTTGATAGTAATGGGTTAAATATTAAAGGACAAAATCAGTTAAATTTCAGCGGAATTGATTTATCAGGATCAACTATCTATGATGCATTTGCAGAAGGAATTAATTTTAGTGCCGGTATTTTTATGGATACAAGCTTTGAGGAGGGCGATTTTTCCAGAGCAAATTTCTCAAATGCAATATTTATAAATACTAAATTTAATAAAACTATTTTGACAGATGCTAATTTCAATGGGGCTTCATTTGTTAATTGTAACCTAAATAGAGTGAATTTAACAAATGCACAATTTTGTTTAAAAGAAATAAGAGAAACTGTTATTTATGGTATATCAGTTTGGGATTTACATACTTGTGACTCAATGATACAGTCAAAATTGATTATAGAGAAAACATATGAACTTTATTCAGATTTAATCAAAAAAGGGATTGTGCCTTTGATGGTTGATGATATTGAATTAGCACAATTCATTTATTATATGACGGATCATAAAAAAATGAGAAACACAATTAATATACTCAATTCAAAAGGTGTTTTATTACTTGGACAATTTAAGAATGGTGGAATGGAACGACTTTATAAATTGCAAGAATGGTTACAAAAAAAAGATTATATGCCAATGATTTTTGATTTTGCTCGCCCAGATAACTTAGACTTAACTGAAACAATTGTAACAATGGCTGGATTATCAAAATTTATTATAGCAGATTTATCTGGTGGTTCTGTTCCACAAGAATTATATGCAATAGCTACTAATTTCAAGAAACCCATCATAGCTTTTTCAAAAGGTAAGGCATATTCATTGTTTCAAGACATAAAAAGAAAAAACTCAAACGTTTTGGATTTTGAAATAGAAAATGATGATGAATTGGATGAAAAATTAATGTCTTTAATACCTGAGGTGGAGGCTAAAAATAGACAGATAATTCTAGAGTTGGCTGAAATTTATAAATAGAAAATTTTAATGAAATATGAAATTATATTAAAAGAAATCTAATTGCCATTATTTTGCAATTTTGATTTTTACATACTCTTGCAGAAGTTAATCACTATAAAAATAATTCATTAAAAATGAAGGAGTAGGGAGAAAAAGCCTAAGTAATGACTGAAATAAAAAATGATGATTTTCCAAATAGCTCGTGTAATGACCAAAAAGAAAAACTAAAAAGTGTATTTAAATATTTAAATTAATTAATAATGCCTGAAGTTGATTACAATAGTTTACTGTTACAATATAAAGGAGGCAACTTAATACCAATTATTGGGAGTGATTTGTTTAAGATAAAATCTGAAGATGGGAATCAATTATCTTTAGAAGAATATCTTATGAAATCCATGGAAAAGAAGCCAATAGTGAAACCTGATCCATTAGAAAATTTTACTGCGTTTACATTTGACCACCCTGACCTGGAAAATCAGGTACCTGCAATTTATGAAAGATTAAGACCAGATGAGATTGACGCAAACATGATAACTCAATTGTCAAATCTACAGGGTTTCAAAGTTTTTATTACAACTTCTTGTGACAGAAATTTGGAAGAACTTTTGGGTGAAAATACTGAAACACTTATTTGGAATCATAACACAAATACACCCTTGCAATTTGATTTTACTAATAATAAAAAGAAATTAGTATACTTATTTGGCCGTATAAAAAAGGAAGATGAACCAAATTCTTCCATCTCTTTCAGTGACGTTGATCGTCTTGAATGTTTATACAATCTTTCTCTTACCAATACCAAGAGTAATAATAAAGACAATTATTCTTTTTTAGAATATCTGAAAGGAAAATCATTATTATTTATTGGGAATAATTTTCAGGATTGGTTTATTAGGTTTGCTATTCGTATTTTATGTAATGCACCTTTTAACAATATTATAAGGAAGGTTTATATAATTAATGATTCAAGTAGAAAATTAAACTTCGAAGAGTTTTTCTTTAAAAGATTTGAAATCCAACTCATTCATGATTCACCTATCCACAAATTTATTGATAATTTATGTACGGTTATTAATAAAGATGAACAAGTAAAATCAAGATTTGAGAACAAGCAAGTATTTATTTCTTATGACAGAACTGATGCTAAATATGCTGATGAAATTTATGAAAAACTGACAAATTTTGGTGTCAATACCTGGCTTGATAGGAATGATATAAAACCAGGAGAATTTAAGAAAGAAATCAAAGAATATATTCAGTCCACTAAGACTGCTATTTTTATTAGTTTACTTTCTAAAACTCTCATTGAGAAAAATGAAGAAGAATCATATGTTAAAAAAAATGAATGGAAAACCGCTAAAAGCAGGTATGATTATAATAATTATTTGATAGATACCGGGGGATCAATAGTGAAATTTACAATTCTACCATTAGCGATTGATGATTTTAAATTATACTATCAACTGCTTCCTGATTTTATAAAGCAAAATAATATTTATGATATAAATCAGCCAGATCTTTTAGATTTTATTGAAGAGCTATTAAAATAGGAATATGGATATTATTAACCCTTATAAAGGATTATTTCAGTATACATCCAAAGATGAAGCCTATTTCTTTGGAAGAGAAAAGGAAACCATAGATCTGATGGAAATGATTAAAAATAATCAATTGGTTATTTTATATGGAGAATCAGGCACCGGAAAGACTTCTTTAATTAATGCTAAACTCTTTCCTGAACTTAAACGAAAATACTATTTCCCTATTTATATCAGATTAAATTTTTTAAATAATGTAGACCCTTTAATTCAATTGAGGGATATTATTTATAAAGAATTAAGTGCATGGGATAAATCTATACCAAAATTTACTGATGATCTTAGTTTAATAGATTATGCTTCAAATACTTCAATTTTTAATGGTCTTGTAAACCCAATATTATTCTTTGATCAGTTTGAAGAATTATTTACACTTGGACAAAAATATGTTAGACCAGCTATAATAGAAAAATTTCTTGATCAGATTTCTGATTTGATTGAGGTTCGATTACCTGAATTAGATAATAAAACCCAATCAAATATAAATTCTACTGGCGAGAAAAAAATATCTAACAAAGAGATTTATACCGAAAATGTTTTAAAATATACAGTGGTCTTGAGTATGCGGCAAGATTATATTGCGCAATTGGATGATCTTCGATTTAAAATTCCCTCAATTGTTTTTAACAGGTACAGATTAAAAAAATTCAATGATGAACAGGCAAAAGATGCCATTATTAAACCTGCAAAAGTATATGTTCAAAATAAGCTAAATCAGACTTCTAACTATGATATTCTGGATAATGATATTGCAAATGAGATAATAATTCAGTTAAAAAAAATTGAATCCAAAAAATTTGATATCATCCCAGAACCAACACTCACCATGTTTCAAATTATTAAAAAATTCTTATTTTCTAAATTTAAAATCTTTAATAGTTCTCAGGAGAAATCAGAGATAGCTGTTCGAGAAAAACAGCAATTTTATAATATTGAAATTGACCCGACAATTTTAAGTCTTTATTGTCTACAGCTTTACAAAGAAGGGGCAGTTGGTTTGCAAGGATTAAAGAAAATTACACAGATACAGGTAAAACAATCTCCTTGTGATAAAATTATTGAGAATTATTATAATGAAAGCCTTTCAAGCACACAAATAAGAAAAGAAACAGAAGCACAATTGATTACTCCAGATGGAAGAAGGACTTTGGTATTATTAGAAAATTTCATTTCCAAATCAGGTATTGATGTCAAGGTAATCGAAAAATTAAAAGAAAATACAGGAGTATTTAGAATTTATGGTGAAGGAAAAGAAAGAGAACTAGAAATAGCACATGATCAATTAGCAAAAAGGGCTTTAATAAATAAAAGGGAGCGGGAAGCAAATAAAATAAAATTAAAAGCTTTATTTTTTTCATTAGTTTTTCTTGTGATAATAATTGTTTTATTCATTGGTGCTAATATCTATATAGATCAGCAAAAAAAATCCTATACAGTTATTTCATTACGTGAAACATTGCAAAAATCCAATATTGAAAAAGATACGCTAGAAAGTAAAGTGGATAAATTATCAACATATAATAATTTAATTGAGAAAAAAGTAAAGTACCTACAATCAAATTTAGAAGTACAAACAATTGAAACTAACAATCTCAAACTTAATGTTAAGGAACTGAGTAGTAAATATTATCTTTCAATTAAAGCTTTATCTCAATTACAAATTGAAAATAGAAAAGATAATAACACAAATCAATTAATGAATTATAAAGATGAATTAAAAGATATAAATAATAAATATTATCAAAGTCTTCAGGATTTAAATAAAGCTATTACTAGTAATAAAATGCTTAATGATTCACTGGACAAATATAAAATAATAAACAGCCAGCTTCAAAGAGATATAATAAAACTAGAAAAAATGGACAAATATGGGCCAGAAAAAAAGCAATATAAAAAGTAAATTATTAAACATTATTTTCCAGTATTTGAAAAGTTATTTTAATAGCGCTCCCAGTAATTCAACAAATTAAAACCTAAGAATGATGATTAAAACTCTATCTCAACATTTAGATCCAGCAAATGGCCCCAAAAGAATCCTCTCATTAGACGGTGGAGGCATAAGGGGAGCATTAACCCTTGGGTACTTAAAAAAAATAGAAAACATCTTAAGAAAAAAAGAAGACAATCCTGATCTTTTGCTCTGTGATTACTTTGATTTAATTGGAGGTACTTCTACAGGATCAATTATAGCTGCAGCATTAGCTATTGGTAAATCAGTTGATGAAATCAAAGAGTTGTATATGGATCTGGGAGGCAAGATTTTCGGAGAAAAAAGAGACTGGTGGAAGCCCTGGGAAACATGGCAATATTTAAAAGCAGGGTATAATTATAGAGCTTTAGAAGAAAACTTAAAATCTATATTTGGATCCATTTCTCTTGGTAGTGATCAGGTAAAAACCGGCCTTTGTATAGTAGCTAAACGTGCAGAGACAAATAGTGTATGGCCATTGATTAATCACCCAAACGGCAAATTTTTTGATTCTGATATTGGTAAAAACAAAAATATAATGTTATGGCAGGCAATAAGAGCGAGTAGTGCAGCTCCAACTTATTTCGCACCCCAAATGATAGATGTTGGGGATGGTCAAAGAGCAGCATTTGTAGATGGTGGAGTAAGTATGTCGAATAATCCGGCTCTTACGCTTTTAATGGTAGCAACATTAAAAGGTTTCCCTTTTGGTTGGGAAATGGGAGAAGATAAACTAAGTATTGTATCTGTAGGAACAGGATATAGTATATTTCACAAGCAGCTAAGTGATATAGAAGAAGCAAATTTGTTAAAATGGGCAAAAAATGTTCCTGAAATGCTGATGCAGGATTCAAGTTGGCAAAACCAGATTATTTTGCAGTGGTTATCTAATTCGCCAACTGCTCATACTATTGATATGGAAATTGGATCTTTACATGGAGATAATATTGGAGGAAAGCCACTCATAAAATACCTAAGGTATAACTTCCCTATTACAGAAAATGAATTGAATAGCTTAAGTCTAGATAAAATCTTCACAGAAAAAGATGTAGAAAGCTTAGTGGAAATGAGTAATGCTGCTAATAGGTATATTTTATATGATATAGGCTTTGCGGCTTCAGATAAAATTATTGCGAGCCACTTTATTTGAAAATTCAAAAAATAATTGATATGGATTACGAATTTGACATCTTTATAAGTTATCGTAGAGGGGGATTAACAAGAAAATGGGTGACGGATATTTTTATTCCCTTGCTTAATGATATTATTTTTCTTGAACTTGGCAAAGAACCATTGTTTTATTTGGATACTCAGTTGGAAGTTGGGGTTGCCTGGCCTTTATCTCTTGGAAAGGCCTTGAGTAAATCAAAAGTAATAATTCCATTATGGTCTGTGACTTACATGGAAAGTAATTGGTGTAAATGTGAAATTAGTCATATGTTGGAAAGAGAAGTTAAAACTGGTTTTAAAACATTTGAAAATAATAAAGGGTTAGTATTTCCAACTATCATTAATGATGGAGAGAATTTACCTATAAGCATATCTTTTTCACAAAAGGCTGATGTTAAAAATTTTTATGTTCCAGTAATGAATATGGAAAGTAAAAGTGCTGAAGATTTTTACAGGGTACTTCAACCATATGGTATTTCTATAGCTAAAAGTATTAAGAATGCGCCAACATGGAAAGAAGATTGGGGAATCGAATCAATGAATGAGTTCTTTAAATTATTTAATCAATTGAATCCAGCTCCCAAGGACCAACCAATAAAATTTACTACTATATGAGCAGTATCGTTACATTTTATTCATACAAAGGGGGCGTAGGAAGGAGCATGGCACTAGCCAATATTGCTTTTGAATTAGCGAAAAGAAATAAAAAAGTATTAATTGTGGATTGGGATTTGGAAGCTCCGGGCCTTGAAAAGTATTTCAGTAGTTTTTCAATTACTAAAGCAACTGCAGGTTTACTACAATTGCTGTTAGAATTTCAAAATAATACTGAAGTAAATTATAAAAACTATATTTCGACAATTAATACGCCAACCGATCCTTTAATTTCACTTTTGCAAAGTGGTAGAGATGAAAATGATCCAACTAGTTATACTTCAAATTTAGAAAAATTTAATTGGGAAATTTTTTTTAGATTGAATCAAGGGGGGTTACATCTTGAAAAACTTAGAGAACAATGGTTAAATGATTTTGATATTGTTCTAATTGATAGTAGAACAGGACTAAGTGATTCAAGTGGAATTTGCACAATCTTGATGCCTGATATACTTATACCTATGTTTACAGCTAACTATCAAAGTTTATTTGGAATAAGGGATATTGTAAAGTATATTCAATCTTCCAGGCAAGGCTTATCTTTTGAAAGAATGGCCCTAACAATTCTACCAATCCCTTCAAGGTTTGGAACTAGGGTTGAATTTAAAGAATCACAAGAATGGTTAAGCCGAATAGCAGATATTTTAAAAGATTGTTTTACAGACTGGCTTCCAAGTTGGATTGAACCCAGGTATATATTAGAACAAGTTAAAATCCCTCAAATTGACTATTTTAGTTTTGGCGAGAAATTAGCAGTTGTAGAGCAGGGAACGAATGATCCGGAAGGGATGGGTTTTATATACTCAAAAATAGCTTCACTACTTGCATCAGATTTTACAGATATTAAATCTTTTGTGGGTAATGATTATTATATTTCAAAGAAAGAAGAATATGAAGTAAATTACAAAAATACAGGCAAAGAAATAAAATCTGAATACATTTATGATATTTTTATTAGTTATCCAAGGGTAGTATATCAATGGGTTAAGGATTTACTATTGCCTACACTAACCGAATACCTAAATGATATACTCGGCTATAACCCTAAAATATTTATTGATTTAAATGAAATAAATGGAGGAGAATTAATATCTCAGCAAATTGAAAATGCTTTAGAAAAATCAAGAACCCTTCTATTTGTTTTTACATCTTCAGATTATAATAGTTACTTTTTTAATTTTGAAATGGGACACTTATTAAAAAGAGAAGCACTAAATAAAAATAATCTAATATTTCCAGTTAAATATGATATTTCAAATTCGGACTTTATTAATTTATCAGAAATATTTAAAGATAGATATATTATTGATTTCAGTAAATACATCTATGAAGATACCTTAAAAAGTACAAAGCTTAGGGTTCAATTTGGACAAGAGGTAGAAAAATTAGCAGTAGAAATAGGAAATTCAATTTTAAATATACCCTTTTCCTCCAAAAAAATAAAGAAATCAAATCAAAAATCAATAGAGTTAGAAAATAAAAATAATTTATCTGAAATACTTCAATTAGCTAAAGAGTATGAAGAAATCAGGGAAAATATGATTGGTGGAAATAGCAGAACAAAGCTTATGGCAAAAGTACTTGTAAGAATGAAATCTTTAATAATTGAAAGTGATAATATTTTGCCCAAATTTACTGAAAGTAAATCAGCAGGAGAAAGGCTTGTAGCAATAGCTAAACTTCAAAAATTTCCCAGTTTAGATTATTTAGAATGGTTAGCAAATCATGTTGGAGATTCTGAAAAACCATTTATTGGTTACCAAGCTTTTGTTGCTCTTTATATAGCCACAAAAGCATTTGGAAATACTAATAAACTTGAAATATCGAATGCTTTGATTAAAGCAGAAAAAAATTTAAATAAATATAGATATAAGGATCCTAATCAAATTGATATATTGAAATCAGCTAAAACAGAATTGAAAATAAATTAATTTAATTATCTAAAAGAACTCATGATTATTTATTAAAAAATCATAGCAATTGTTTTTTTATTAAAAACAATTGCTTAATTTGTCGAAGCTTATGAAATTATTAGCAGATTCCATTTGAATTAATTATTGTACGGAATATGCGTTGTAACTTTTACCCTTTAAAGGTCCCTCTATGGGACTGAAAGGGCGAAGCTTTTTAGATGATTAATAATCTTAATTAATTCCACTACTTTTATTTCAAGATATTTATTTCTTTCCAATTTTTTATGGTAAAAAACGGTTGCTTGTTTTAACCGTTTGCTTTCAAACTTTATACTTTCTTTGATTATTTATTTATAGTCAGTGTCCCCTTTCAAGCTATTCAGTTTTTTCATTATTAATATTTTTAACTGCCAAATCTGAAATGATTGCACATGCCTTACATATCATTGTCAATGAAATGAACAGGTATTTAGATGGATATTATATTGGTACTCCTTCTACAGATAATGTAAAAGTGGAATTGGGAAATATAGGAATGGGTATTGGGGATCCAGGGATAGGGGTACCAAAAGATAAAATTATTTTAACTATTGTTAATTATAAAGAAGAAAAAACTTTAAAGAACCTGCCAAATTTTGTTAGAAACGACAGTGCTTTAAAAATTACATATGAAAACCCGCCAATCTTTCTAAACTTTTTGATTTTATTGACCTCAACTCGTTCCTTTTACAAAAGTGCTTTGTTAGATTTATCCCGAGTTATTCGTTTTTTTCAATCTCAAAATGTATTTAGTCCTGATAATGTAGCTCCGGATTCATTATTGACTGATCCTGGTGACGGCACCCATATGGATCAACTGGAAACCTTCAAAATGATTTTTGATTTGTATTCCCCCTCTATGGAAGAAGTCAATCACCTTTGGGGTACACTGGGTGGCAAACAATACCCATTTGTATTATATATGATGCGGATGATAGACTTAAAATTCAGGATTGTACAAAGTGAAAGTGGCTTAATCACTGAAGTACAAAGTGATTTTTATCACAAAAACCCAACTGGCAACTAATGGCTGAACGCATTGTCGTTGGATATAAACGCTTTTTTGAAGTAAGAATACTTCATCACTTTTGGTTGGATGAAGGATCTATGGTTTTCGATCTTATTCAGGATAATGCCAAAAAAGATAAACTTCAGTTATCATATGATGTACGCAATTTTTTATCTGTTGAACCAACGCAGGCAACAGAAATTGTCCTGAGAGACTTAGGTTGTATATATAAAAATACAGCTTTGGGTTTTGTAGTCGCAATTCCAAAGATAACTCCTGCTCCAATTGAGGAATTAAAGATGGCTTCTTTAAGCTTCGACTTTGTTTTAAAAGTCATAAATGCAGACTTTTTCAATTATACTGCCCTTACATTAGTAAAACAGCAGATATTTGAGTTATACTATCAGCCAGAAGACAAAATTTACCGATTCAAAGAAAATGTACCTGTTTTTAATAATTTTAATGGAACTTCAAGAACTCTGGGGGGCAACAAAGTTTTATTCTTATCAAATGAGATACCTTTATTAGATGCAGGTGACAAGGTAGAATCACTTATAAAATCGGGGAATGCTTTAAAACAATTAATCAGCGATCAACCAAATGCTATATTACAAGATTTAAATAGTAATGCTGATAATTTACCGGTATATGTAAATCAGGGTGATTCCCCTGCTATTGAACCGCCTTTAGGCCTGAAAGGGGTACCCCCCAAAGGCATTAGCCTCACAAGTGATTTGCCTAACGATTTGTTTGCACTTATTCGAATACAATCTTTACAATCAAACAATGTTTTCAGTCTGTTCAAGTTATTGGGCTCTCCAAATCCATCAAAAAAGGTGGATTTGCGAGAACCAGTATTCGAAATTCGATTCAAAAACCGCTCGACCATCTGGAAATATTATGATAAGAAAGTTGAAAAAACTATTAATCCAGATAATTCTTTATTTACGGAGGCGAATCCCTTACCACTTAGTTTTTTCGGCAATGCTTCCACTGCTACAAGCCAAAGACAAAAACCATCCAGTGGACCCGTAAAAGCCACATTCGATAATAGTGATCCGCCAAAACTTACAGGGCTCATATCAGAAATTTTTGTACAAAAACAAAGTTAAATCATTTAAAAAATAAAAAATGGCAACAACTTATAAAACTCCCGGGGTTTATGTTGAGGAAATTCCAAAATTTCCTCCTTCTATTGCTGCAGTAGAGACAGCAATTCCTGCATTTATTGGCTATACTGAAAAAGCAATACGAAACGGCCAGAGCTTACTCGAAAAATCTATTAGAATAGAATCAATTGCTGAATACGAATTATTGTATGGTGGATCTGCACCCCAAAAGATGGAAGTTTATCTTGATACAAATAACGCTTTTGTGGGGGCGAAAAAATCGAACGGGATGATGATGTATGACTCTTTACAACTATTCTACGCCAATGGAGGAGGAAATTGTTATATAGTATCCGTAGGAAGTTATGTAGATCCTTTAGACAAAAATCAATTTATAAAGGGGCTTAAAATCCTGGAGTTAGAAGATGAGCCGACAATTCTAATTTTTCCTGACGCAGTTAACCTTTCTAAAGAAACTGATTTATATGACATTCAGGTTATAGCCCTTCAACAGTGTGCTAAATTGATGGACCGAGTCACACTCTGCGATCTCATCCATAGTAATGATTTTCATTTAAATGTGCAGAGTTTCAGAGATAAAATCGGTGTCAATAATCTCAAATATGGAATGGCATATGGCCCCTGGATAAATGCAAGTTTAGGAAGGTTCTTGTATCACAAAGATTTGACTTTTAAAAGAGACGATACTTCTGGTTCAACAATTTCCTTGGATTCCCTTGTACCACAAGAGTTACAACAAATACTCTTTGATTTAAAAAATGCGGAGGATTCCGTATCTAATTTAAGTGCCGGTAAACTTGATCTAACTGCTGGTCTTACGACCGGAACTCTTGAAGCAAAACTGAAAAGTCTTAGTGATTCTTTTGAGAACACTACAGGTACAACTTTGGCTGACTTTGAAACTCCTTTGCAAGATTTATATGCTTTCATACCTGCCGTAATTAGCAAAATTAAAACCATAACAGATTTGCTTCCAGCAATTGTATCTGCACCTTCTACAATAAACGAGACCAAAGAATTTAACTTAAAAGGTATCATAGACCAATATATGTTAAATGTCGGAAGTCAGATGGACTACGATAAACTAATTGCACACCATAAGCAATTAAATCCTTCGATTTCATTATTTGCTGGTGCTCCAGGCTCATGTTCTACAGAATTTATGAATACAATTTCAATGTTAAATTACCTTCCTGCAATTACCGGTACTGATGCAACGAGTTTATTTAGCAATGTTAGTTTAAACGTAGCTCCTGAGTATACAAGCGCAGGAAGTGATGAAAAATTAAAAGCAATCGTAGCTAAAAATGCCGCCCTCAAAGCAGGTCAGGCATTTATCAATTTTTATAATTTCGTGCAAGACTCAGCCTCAGAATACGAAAAAAAGTTTAACGAAGCCATATTGAGTAGCTTTAGTTTTTATAAAAACCTGGTTGACAAGGCAATTGAATCCCTTAATATACTTCCACCTTCAGGTGCAATAGCGGGTGTTTATGCTTCAGTGGACAGAGATCGTGGTGTCTGGAAAGCTCCGGCAAACGTTAGCCTAAACTCTGTCATTGGTCCCGCAGTTAAAATCTCGCATGAACAACAGGGAGAGTATAATGTAGATGTTAATGCTGGAAAATCCATCAACATTATTCGTTCTTTTACTGGAAAGGGTACGCTTGTCTGGGGAGCCAGAACTCTGGCAGGAAATGATAATGAGTGGCGCTATATACCTGTCCGCAGGCTGTTCAATATGGTAGAAGAATCAGTTAAAAAGGCTACTGAACAATTTGTATTCGAACCAAACGATGCTAATACATGGGTGCGAGTTCAAGCCATGATCGAAAATTTTCTGAATACACTATGGCGCCAGGGTGCTTTGCAAGGAGTCAAACCTGAACACGCTTTTTATGTGGCTGTTGGTCTTGGAAAAACTATGACTTCTCTTGATATTCTTGAAGGCCGGATGATCATCGAAATCGGAATGGCTGCTGTTCGTCCAGCTGAGTTTATTATCCTACGCTTTTCACATAAAATGGCAGAATCATAATTTGGTTTAGATTAAGAAAAGAAGGTAGCAATTATAATAATTATTTGCAATTGTTTGGTAAAACAATTGTAATTCAATAAATCTATATTAATTCATAATTCTTAAATATTTAAAAATGGCTCAGGAATATCCAATACCTCGTTTTCATTTCCAGGTGGACTGGGGTGGTGCTAAAATAAGTTTTAGTGAAGTAACAGGGTTAGACATGCAGGTCGAACTCATTGAATACAGACACAGTGACAGTAAAGATTTCAGTAAAATCAGAATGCCGGGTTTGCGTAAATTCAGCAATATAACTTTAAAACGTGGCAAGTTTGAAGGTGATTTTGACTATAATAGCTGGCTTGATGAGATATCAAATGAACGAGTTGAAGGACGTCGAGATGTTGTGATTCGGCTATTAAATGAAAAGCATGTTCCGGTTGCAGCTTGGTCAGCCACACGCTGTTTCCCGGTCAAAGTAACCGCACCCGACCTAAAATCGGATGCCAATGAAATCTCTATGGAAAGCATTGAAATTGCTCATGAGGGGTTGAAACTCATGAAAATATAATTATATCAGAATATGATTGATTATTATCCACCTTTGGGGTTCTACTACAAAGTGGAATTCAATATTAGCAAAGATAAAAACGACGTTCGTTTTCAGTCAGTTTCAGGCCTTTTAGTCGAATACGATATGGAGGAGTTTAAAGAAGGGGGTGAAAATCGATTTACCCATAAACTTCCTGGTCGGACTAAATATGCTGATCTTGTTCTAAAACGAGGTATGCTGATTGATTCAGCTGTAACGAATTGGTGCTTGGCAGCCTTTCGAGACCGAGACTTTCAACCTGCAGACCTGAGTATTATTTTAATGAATGAGAAAAGTGAACCATTGCGTACATGGAATGTCACCAATGCAATACCTAAAAAATGGAGTGTTACTGATCTGAATGCAAATGAAAATGCGATAATAATAGAAACACTTGAATTAATATACCAATACTTCACTATTAAGTAAATGTAAAATCATGCCCATAGAAATAAAAGAATTGCATATAAAGGTAACTGTGAATGCAAATGAAACTAATAGTCAGCAATCTTTACAGAACCAGTTTACACCTCAAAATAACAGCAACTCAAAGGACAAGGAAGCTATTATAGCTGAGAGTATCGAACAGGTATTACAAATTCTACATGATAAAAATGAACGATAATGAGTATAACAGGAAAACTTGAAAAAATGTTGATTCTTGGGTTTAAAGACTCAAAGGAGGCCGAAAACGGAGGTAAGGCAGAAGCAAAAATAAATAATGCTTATTTTGAAGCATTGATAAATCCTGAAACTTATATACATGAGTACAAACTAAAATATGCTGATGCAGTACAAGGTCATGGAACTACTGGTCAGGAGATGAAGTATGAAAAAACTGAACCTGAAGAAATGAGCTTTGATTTCCTTTTCGATAACACTGGTATAATAGATGGAAAACCACGAGAAAGTATTGGTGAAGATATTAAAAAATTCAAAGAATTGTTAGTTGAATACAAGGGTGATTCTCACCAACCTAATGTGATCAAGCTGATCTGGGGAAATAATGCTATTTTTATAGGACGTGTTCTTGAACTAAACATTACGTATAAATTGTTTAGTTCGAGTGGATTTCCTTTAAGGGCTGTGGCAAAAGTTAAGTTTAAAAGCACTGTGGAAAATCAAAAAAGGGTAGAACAAGAGAATAACTCTTCTCCTGACCTTACACATGTTCGCTTAGTAAAAGCTGGTGATACCCTACCACTCATGTGCAGAAAAATATACAATAATCCCAAATATTACTTAGAGGTTGCCCGGTATAACAAGTTGACTGAATTTAGAAAACTGAATGTTGGTACAGAAATCGTTTTTCCTCCAATTGAAAAAACAGGGTCGTCTCTTTAATTTAACTGATTTATATAATAATGCCGGATAGCAGCATTCTCCAAACCCCGACAGCACCTGATGTAGTAACTATGACCATTCTTTCGGAAGGAAATGAGTTACCGGGTACCTATCATATTATTTCAGTAATAGTGACCAAAGAATTGAACAGGATCCCATATGCAAAATTCATTCTGATAGATGGAGAAGCAGCAACTCAAACTTTTTCCATAAGTGATAAAACGGAATTGATTCCGGGGAAGAAAATTGAGATTAAAGCAGGATATAAGGCAAATGAATCAACTATTTTTAAAGGTATTGTCATAAAACAAAATCTTAAAATAAGAGAAGGTGGTAGCTATTTAACGATTGAATGTAGGGATGAAGCTGTAAAAATGACACTCGACCGAAAGTGTGGGTATTTTAGTGATCAAAAGGACAGTGATATTATGGAACTGATCCTGAATAAATATAGCTTACAAAATGATGTAGAATCAAGCTCAGTAAAACATAAAGAAATGGTACAGTTCGATACCACTGATTGGGATTTCCTCATTTCTCGTGCTGAAGTAAATGCTAAGTTTTGTATGGTTGATGATGGGAAAATAAGTATATCCAAACCTGATTTTAGCAAAACCCCTGTGTTATCTGTTTCATTTGGAAGTACAATCCTGGAATTTGATATAGAAATGGATGCAAGACATCAATTCAAAGCAGTAAAATCAATTGCCTGGAACGCAGCAGATCAAGCACTCGTTGAAGCGACAGGAAATGAAACTTTAGTTAGTAATCAAGGAAATTTATCGACTAGTGACATTGGCAGTGCTTTAAATGTTGATGAATTTACCATGCGCCATTCTGGGCAGGTGTCCGAACCTGAACTTCAGGCATGGGCCGATGCTAAATTGCTCCGTCAAAGAATGGCTAAAACATACGGAAGAGTTAAATTTCAGGGAATTGCAGTTATAAAACCTGCAATGATACTTGAAATCCTTGGTGTAGGTGAAAGGTTTACCGGTAAGGTTTTTGTGTCAGCGATTCGGCATGAAATTGCTAAAGGTAACTGGTTGACTGACGTTCAGTTTGGACTTCATCCAGAATGGTTTTCACAAACATTTGATCTGACACCACCGCCAGCGGCTGGTCTGTTACCACCTGTAGGTGGGTTGCAAATTGGCATTGTAACAAAATTGGAAAATGATCCCGATGGAGAAGATCGCATTATGGTGTGCCTTCCAATTGTAAACGATAATGACGAGGGTATGTGGGCACGGATTGCCACGCTTGATGCCGGTGATAAACGTGGGTCATTTTTCAGACCGGAATTAAACGATGAAGTAATCGTTGGGTTTCTGAACAATGATCCTCGGCACCCTATCATTCTGGGGATGTGTAACAGTAGTGCCAAACCTGCCCCTCATAAACCAAAGGACGATAATAATGAAAAAGGATTTGTCACAAGAAGCGAAATGAAAATATGGTTTGATGACGATAAAAAAACTCTAAGTATTAGTACACCGGCAGGAAATAAAATGGAATTGAGTGAAGATGCAACTTCTATTACTCTGGAAGATCAGAACGGCAATAAAATAGTACTAGATAGTAATGGAATCAAGATTGAAAGCACCAAGGATATTGTGTTAAAAGCAACTAAAGACCTCAAAATGGAAGGTGTTAATATTGAAGCAAAAGCAAGTGCTAATTTCAAAGCAGAAGGAAGTTCTGGTGCTACTCTCAAAGCCAGTGCCACTGCTACTGTGGAAGGTAGTGCTTCTACTGTAATTAAAGGTGGAATAGTACAAATAAACTAAGCAATTAAAGAAATAGGCATTAATTGAAAATCAATAGCTAAGATGTTACCAGCAGCAAGAGTGACAGATATGATTGTAAGCCCGATCACTAACAGTATTCCAACACCTATTATTCCTCCGGGTGAAGCAACTGTACTGATTTCAGGTTTGCCCGCAGCCCGTATGGGAGACTCTTGTGGTGCAGATGTAATTATTAAAGGAAGTGCCACGGTTCTAATTGGAGGAATGCCTGCAGCACGAATTACTGACCCCACAGCTTCCGGAGGGATAATTATGCCTCCTGGCGCTGTAAGTGTTTTAATTGGAGGATGAAACTATTCGACTATGTTAAATAATAATTTCCTGGGTCGTGGCTGGAGTTTTCCACCAACATTTAACCCAAATATTCCAGGTGTAGAAATGTTTGAAAAAGAAATAGATGTGGCAAGTAGCTTAGAAATACTTCTTTCAACTGCCATTGGCGAGAGGGTCATGCTACCCGAATATGGCTGTAACCTGGAAGATCTTTTATTCGAATCACTTGACAATACCACAAAAACATTGATTATAGACCTGATTAAAACATCCATAATATATCATGAGCCACGAATTGATGTGTTAAAAACTAATATAAATGAGGATCAGGAAAGAGAAGGTGTCTTGCTTATTGAAATTGAATATGTTATAAGAAGCACCAATTCCAGGTATAATTTTGTTTATCCTTTCTACGTACATGAGGGAAACAACCTAAATTTAAATACACCGGTTAATGTTCTATTGCCTGCAATTTAATTATAATTCGATAAATAAAAATAATGACATCTGATTGTCAGGATAAACTCAATCCTCAAAGAATTAAAAGGAACGGTGTAAACCAGGATCAGCGACTCATACCAGCTTTGAATCCTGATTCTGTCTTTGTAGATGAACATCAGCCAATGCATTGGATTGTTTTTGCTCGGCGGTATGCACGTTTCATTAAGTACTTTGATCTGAATAACCGGGTAACCGGTAATTGGGAAAGTTTTTTTGGAAAAGATCCGGCTGCAATTCTTGCAGTTGCAGCTATTCAAAATATTGATTTTTATCAGTCAAAACTTCGGGAATATTTTAATTTCCTGAACAATATGGAAAATGACCTAGATTTAATTGGTCTTGAACTTAAAATAAAATTCTCATACCTCTTTAATTGTGTTGGTACCCTTGCCTGGCAACTTGAAAAATTAAAAGAAGCCCTCCCGGAAGAAATACCTCTCAAAAGAATTTTAAAAAACCTTATTGTAACAAATCTGGCTCCCGCTTTTAGTCAATTGATCAGGTATTATAAAGCCGCTGTCACAAATGGTTTATTACTAAATCAGGCAACAGTCCTTCAAAATGAATTCGATTGGGAAATTTTAGGCAATGATATTATGCTTTTTGATAATATACTAAAACAGCAGTTTTCAACGGATTGGACCCTGGGAGTAAACAATTGGTTTGTATTTGAACAAAGTTTGCCTGCAGACGATAGTATATTTATAACTACAATCAATCCGCATAAAGTATTTACGGAGATAAACCATGTCGCAACACATAGTCTTTTTACCGATCTTTTTGCCCAATTCCTGAGAACTTATGCCAGAACAGTAGAAGAGGCCAAAAAAAGTATTGAAGCTTCATTGACAAATATGGCAAACCATGAACCGCACTATACCCTATTTTTGACTTTCCTTCAATTATTAGTTTATGCAAGGGATCATATCAATAGTTTTACAGGTAGACATCTGGATTATTATTATAAAGAGATATTAAGATTGAAGGGAAATCCAGCTGAACCAAATCATGCTCATATTATAATGGAGTTAGCCAAACATGCCGATACCCAATTAATCTCTAAGGGTACGATATTGAGAGGAGGGAAAGATAGCCAGGGTAAAGATGTTTTTTATAGTATTGATGAAAATTTTGTGGCTAATAAAGCCAAAGTGACGTCTTTTAAATCTGTCTTTCAATATATTGAAAAGCAAAATTCAACACCCCTTACCGGTGCACTCTATGCCTCTCCTATTGCGAATTCTCAGAATGGCCTTGGTGAAGAATTGACTGGTCCAGACTTACAATGGCATCCTTTTGCCAATAAAATATATGAAGAAGGGCTAATTAAAAGAATTGATATGCCTGAGGCAAAAATTGGTTTTGCTATTGCTTCTGAATATTTTTTATTACAACAAGGTAAACGAATAATAACTCTTGAATTTACGCTAAATAAATCTTTATCTTTGCCTTCAACAAAGGAATGTTTCAAAATAGAATTAACCGGGGAAAAAGGCTGGATAAGCCTATCATCCACAGGGACATCAAACGATATGAGTAACATTTTAAAAATTGAATTTACCATTGAAGGTGATCAACCTGCTATAATACCCTATTCTGCAAAAATCCATGCCCCCGGATTAACTACAAATTTGCCTGTAGCAAAAATCTGGCTGGAGAATTTGTCAAATCAAAAATATTGGTATCAGGATTTGAAAAACCTTAGCATCAGTGATATTAGCATTACAGTAGACGTATCCAACCTGAAAAACATTTCCCTTAGTAACGACTATGGTGTATTAGATTCTTCAAAGCCTTTTCAACCTTTTGGATCTATACCGGTCAAAGGGGGCTCCTTTATAATTGGGTGCAATGAGCTATTTAAGAAACAAAAGAAAGGCAAATTGGATACATCCTCAATTCAAGTTGCAAATCTCGAAATTTCATGGCAAAGTTTACCAGGGAAAGATAATTTGTCAGTACCGATTTTAGGTTTTAGAAGATTGAGTAAAGGGAAATGGGAAAATGCAAAAAATCCTATAGATGATAATACAGATACTATAAATATTTTTAACATACCAAATGAAACTCAACCGAAAGTTATAATCAATGTTAATAACTTAAATGAAGTTACGGTACTTTTACCCAACAATAATGAGCCCTATTCAATAGAGAGCAAAGAAGGCTTTTTCAAGTTTGAATTACTAGACGATTTTGGACATTTTGCCTATCAACAAGCACTAGCAGATTATTACATTATAAAACCTACTCCAGCTAAGCCAGCACAACCATTTACCCCTTTGATATTGGATATTTCTCTATCGTACAAAGCAAATGTTAGCTTTAAGCCTAATATTCAAAGTAATGAACATCAGTTTCTATTATTGTACCCTTTTGGTTACACAGAGGCAGATAATATGGAGGATCCCATTACTCTTCTTCCGGGGATCAAGAGGAAAAATGAAATATTTGAGGCAAATGACTTATGCAATTCTGTTAATAAGCAAATAACAAATGGTAATAATATTGTTGAAAATGAAGCGGAATTCTATATTGGGATCGAGGATTTAAACCCACCACAAAACCTTTCATTGTTATTCCAGTTGGCAGAGGGAAGTGCCAATCCTAAAACTATAAAACCCGAGAACCATGTACACTGGAGTTATTTAAGTGAAAATAAATGGATCCAATTCGGCAGGGATGAAGTAACAGATAGAACTGGTAATTTGATGTATTCAGGAATCATTACTTTTTCAGTACCCAGAAATGCTAATTCCTATAACACACTCTTACCGGATGGATATCATTGGTTGCGCGCGAGCATCGATCTGCAGAGTTTGTCAACTACTGACGCTATTTGTAAAATAATTTCAATAATGGCGCAGGCTACTACTGCCTCCTTTAAAAACATGGATAATGCCGTTGATTTTCTCAAAACTCAACTTCCAAGAGATACTATCTCTAAGTTACTCAATCCGGAAGCGAACATTAAAAAAATTGTGCAGCCTTTTCCCACCTTTGGGGGTAGAACCCAGGAAACAGACCTGCATTTCTATACAAGGGTAAGTGAGCGCTTGCGTCATAAAAATAAAGCCGTGACAATATGGGATTATGAGCGCATGATTCTGGAAGAATTTCCAACAATTTTTAAGGCCAAATGCCTGAATCATACTCGATTTGAACCAACTGAAGATAGCACAGGCAACTATAATGAAATGGCACCAGGACATGTTACGGTAATTACCATTCCAAACCTACGGAACCAGAATGCTATTGATCCGCTACATCCGAATACAAGTTTAAGCGACTTGTCTGCTATTGGTACTTTTTTAAGGAAACACGTTTCCTGTTTTGTAACACTACATCTGCATAATCCCGTTTATGAGCAAATTAGAATAGCTTGTTGTGTAAAATTTAATAAGGGCACTGATGAGGGATTTTACCTCAAATTTCTAAAACAGGAAATCCAGCGCTTTTTATCTCCATGGGCTTTTGGAGATGCAAAAGATATCAATTTCGGAGGTGTTATTTACAAATCTTCTCTCATTAATTTCATAGAAGAACGAAAATATGTGGATTATATAACTGATTTTCAGTTGTTTTATAATGTTAATGGTGTCGAAAGTAAAGATCTTGAAGAAGTAGAAGCCTCCACTTCAATTTCCATCCTTGTTTCGGCACCAGCCGAGAATCACTTACTAAAGATTATCCCTATTACTATTAGCAATGATGTCTCTGAAAAATGTAATTGTTAACAATAATGAACACTTTTAAACAATAATGCCGCCTCCTTCTAATACTATCTCAAAAGATCCTAAATTACTACCTAGTGAAGACTACTACTTTCTGAGAAGTAAGGGAATTGAACTTATAGAGAAGATGGGAAGTAGCTTGTGGACTGACTATAACAACCACGACCCCGGTATTACTTTGTTGGAGGCACTTTGTTTTGCTATTACAGAAATTGGTTATCATGCTGGGCGGGACATTAAAGATATTCTGGCAGTTCCACCAAATGTCATACCCAATCAAAACATTCAGGCACTTTTTTCTCCACAGGAAATCTTGTCTTGTAATCCACTAACACCCAATGACTACCGAAAAATTCTCATTGACCAACAGGATATTCGGAATGCATGGCTGGTGTGTAAGAAATGCGCTTGTGAGGTCCAACTCTTTGCAGATTGTGAAGAAAGTAGTCTTAGTTTTAAAAAAACTGAGGTAAAAGTAACTCCACTAGGTACTTATGATTTACTACTTGAACTGGAGCAGGATCCTGATTTAGGTGACTTAAATAACCAGAAAGTATTACATAGCTTTTCAATTATTTTAGGAGATGGAACAATTGAAAGAGTAACCATGGAATTACGTTTTCCTATATGGAATGAATTGGAATTTGGGGATTTTTATAGTCGAGAAGTTAATGGCGATATAATGTTTAATTTCCCATGGAATAATATAAGTGTTGTCAATTCGATAAAACTATCTCGAAATAAAGCAGATAACTTCCCTATCACCCAGGAAGAACTACGAAACGGTTGGAATGGAGTGTTTTACACTACGTTGGAGGTTTATTTTAACAACGGGCCTATAAGTCCTATTAGTTTTGAAAATATTTCTATCCGTCTTTATGGTAATGAAGAGGTTCGGAGTACTTTAATACCTGGAAAAGTTATGGCTGAAGCATCATCAATCATAGGTGATGGAGCTATTATTAAGCGGTATTTTAGAAAAATGGAACGTGTAGCTACTACTATTGACAAAGCTAAAAAGGAACTTCATAAGGTCAGAAACTTGTGTGAGGACTTTTGTTGTACATCAAGGGTAAATATAGAAGACATTGCGGTTTGTGCAGATATTGAGGTGACTGCTGAAGCCGATATTGAAAGGGTCATGGCTAACATTCTATTCGAGATAGAACAATATTTCAATCCTGCTGTCCGTTTTTTTAGCCTCAGTGAACTTATGGTGGAAGGTAAACCAATTGATCAAATATTTGAAGGCCCGGTTCTGAATCATGGATTTATACTTGAAGAAGACCTGGAAAAGGCACAGCTTAAAAACCAACTTCAAATTTCTGATATCATAAACCGCCTTGCAGACCTGGATGGGGTCAATGCTGTAAAAAATTTAATGCTGACCAAATATGATGCCGATGGAAATCCGGTATTCGGAGTATCAGACCATGGAGATCCCAATCAAATAAGTGCTAAGTGGACCATGATGGTAAGCGATCGTTGCCAACCCAGGTTATATATTGAAAATTCTAAGATTCTGTTTTTCAAAAACGATCTTCCTTTTTTAGCGCGCACTGATGAAGTGCAGGACACACTGGCCCAACTTAGGGGCAAATCGGAACGGCTAAAAATCCAAATAGCAGAAAATGCCTTAAAAATGCCACAGGGTGTTTATCATGATCAAAAATCATACTATCCGGTTCAATATAGTTTACCAATGAATTATGGGATCGGTCTTGATGGTTTATCTGACAATGCTTCTGATAAACGTAAGGCACAAGCAAAACAACTTAAAGCTTTTCTGCTCTTTTTTGAACAATTATTGTCAAACCAATTGGCTCAAATTGCCAACATTGGCAGTTTGTTTGCCCTGGATAAATCAATTTCTAATACCTATTATACTAAAGAATTGTTTCATGAAGAGATCGTAAAAGGTGTAACTGATTTAATGGATTCTTCCTTGTTAAGTCAAAAGTTACAAAGACTTGTTGAAACTGAAGCAGATTTTCTTGATCGCCGTAACCGTTTTCTTGACCATTTATTGGGTCGTTTTTCTGAGAGTTTTACAGATTATGCACTTGCCTTGTTCTCATATATTGACCAAAAGCCGCTAGCTCAAAAACAACTGATTGACAATAAAATAGATTTCCTCAGTGACTATCCGGTGATAAGTCGTGAAAGGGCACGTGCGATCAATTATAAGAATCTACCCGATCCGGCATCTAATTTCCCGGGGCTTCGAAAACGTATTGCCCGTTTACTCGGTTTAGATAGTACAACAGAAGAACAAATTCTTATCATAGAACATATTTTGTTGCGCCCTAAATTTCAGGGAGATGCATTGATGCAGGTTTGTTTAGATAAAAATTGCTCATCATGTAATGAAACAGATACTTATTCCTTTCAAATGACAGTGGTGATGCCAGGGTGGGTTGCACCTTTTGATACCAACCTGGATCTGAGAAGATTCGCAGAAAGGACCATTCGTCTGGAAACACCGGCCCACATATTATTGAAAATTTGCTGGGTTGGAAATCAGGGTGACAAAATTGAGCAATGCGAACCGATAGTGAGTACATTGGCTCAACTTATTATGGAAGAAGCTAAAACTTCAATAGGTAATTCACCTGAATGTGTTGATGCCTCGATTTGCGCTTCCTGGCTTTTTGGACAGTATTTTAAAAATTTCATTAAATGGACTTCCGAGAATCCTGTTATAATACAGCAAAAAAATACAGAAACACAAATAACCTTAAAGATTCAAACCTTAATTCAGGGAATTGTCTTCGACAACAGCCTGGCAGCAGATTGTGATGTTGATTTTATTCCATTACGTTCTAAAATTGATGATTTAATGATAAGCCATTTTGCAAACCTGGTTTTGAAAGGTTTCCAATATGACAAATTAAAATACCGTTGGGATGCGTGGCTTTTAGAAAATCGACAATTCGAATGGTGTGAACTAAATCTGCGCACTAAAATAAATTCCCTTTTAAATAAAGTGCAAATTCTGGATCCAAACAATTTTACGTGTTACATTTTAGAAATATTTGGCAATGCTTTCTATAAACATTTGGAAACATTGATGCCCGAATCTGAAGGTGAACTTATAATTAACGCTGCATCTGAAATAAATGCAATTTTCAATCAAGTTTTTCCTGGTGATTCTATTCAATTAAATGGTTATAATAACATTGAAGGGAAAATTTTTGCTAATTTGAAAACACTATTTCTGCATACTTATGAACACTTATTTTCTGTGACTATTAAATTACGGGATCTTCTCAATTTGTTCAGTAAATTAAATAGTGTTTATCCTTTAGCCACCTTGCATGACTGTGATGATGGCAGTGATGTGAATCCTGTCCGTCTCGACAATACTGCATTAGGAGGAAATATCTGACTTTTTTAAAGGCTCCTGTTTAAAATAATCAATTATCAAAATTAATAAATCAAATTCACAGCCATGATACCGCAAGAAAAAACTTATCCTGTTTTTGAAGCCAATCAGGTACTTTCTAAGCGCCATCTGAATGAACTTTTTAAGTATTTGGATGAGCAAAACAGGCTTACCAGAACCAATTTAATAGGTGTAGGTATTGTGTGTGGCTTAGAAATCAGCCCTTCAATAGATGGTAAAACTATCCAACTTTCAAAAGGCTGTGGCATAACCTCTAAAGGACTCGTTGCGGTTATACCGGATGACAATACCAATAAATCTGTAAAAGATTCGATAATACTTAGCAGATATATTGATTATAAAGTACCTAAAGGCTTGGATTATCCAGCTTTTTACCAAAAAGACGATATCACTAAACAATATGGGCTTTGGGAATTGTTGAGTGAAAATGATCCAGGAAGCCAAGAACTCAGTAATTTGGATTTAAGTGATAAAGTGCTGTTGCTTTTTGTCGAATGCCTGGAGGATAGTTTAAAAAACTGTAGCCCAAATTCTTGTGATGACAAAGGAATTGAAGTGAAAATCACAATACGAAAACTACTTATAACTAAAATTGATTTGGCTAAAATTATTAGCAATTCAGAAGATCTAAAAAGTGCGCTCGATACTGATGGAATGGTTAAGTATTTAACTTCCCGACTCAACTTACCTGATCTGAAATTAAGGCGCTTTAATTTACCCAATTCTAATGTAGATAGTGCGGAAAAGATTTTTGCTGCCTATAAAGAAATATTGGGAACTGTTGAAGAAAGCAATTCATCAATTATTCTGGAAGTTCAAAATGCACTTTCAAAGGCATACCTTGCTTTTTACCCAATAATTAAGTCAATTGATGGAATGGATACCGATCCCTTTTTAAAGGGACAACTATTAAATATTTCGAAACATTTCCTGCAAAATAAATCTGATAAAAATATTATTTATGTACAATACTTATATGATTTTATAAGTGACCTTATTCAGGCTTATGATGAATTTCGATGGAAAGGAATTGAGTTGTTGGCTTTATGTTGCCCTTCAGAGGAACTATTTCCTTTTCATTTAATGATTGGAGAAATTTATGGGAATGATATTGCCGGTAAGAAAGTTTTCAGGCATTATTTCCGTTCATCGGCCATTCTGGCCAATCAACGGAACTTATATGAAGAGGTTTTGAGCCTTTTCCAGCGTTTAGTTAAAATGGTAAATAATTTTACAAACCCGGCATTTTTATCCAACAACAAGACAATCAGAATTACCCCCAGCACACTAGGCGCATTTCCACTTTCGCAAAAAGCCATTCCTTTTTATTTTGATGTAATGAAATTATATGAGCAATGGAGCTTCGAAAAAACATCAGTGGGGAGAGCCAATCAAAACCATAGCTATTTCGCATCTGACCAAACTACATATGCAAACCAGGATTTTATTAAAAAACCATTGGAATATGATTTAGAAACCTTTAATTTTTTCAGGGTAGAAGGTTTAATAGGAATGGATTGGCGGGATGCTTTAAAAGACATCTTGGATAAAATCTTCAGATACAGATTACCCTTTGATGTAGTAGCTTTGAATGCCGATAACATGACTGTTAATAGCGATCCACAACCCCCTCGATGCATTAACAACGATCTTGATATTATTTACAAATTATGGCAAAAGGAACTTGCATGCATGCTTGCTACAAAAATGAGCTATTGGACAGGACTTAATTACAAAACACTTAAATATAACCCAGTTGCTCTATCTGCTACGAAAATAGAACTTGTGGAAGAAACACCTATTAAAGCTAAAATACTTGTAAGGCCAGAAACACTAAAAGTGGAAAATAAACTGAGCGAAACCGTAAAACCTTATTATAATGTTGGAACTCCTTCTTCCATAAGTAATGTAGTTTTAAATTCTACCCTCTTTCACGAAGATACACTAGGAAAGGCTTTTTTGGACACTTTAAAAAGTGGCAAAACTTCTGATGTAAATGGTTTGAAAATTGGTATTATTGATAAAGTTAAGCAAGACCCCACAATTGCAAACTTAAAAATGGATGATTACCAGATTTTAGTGGATTTTCCCATAAATATGGTTGCCTCTATGTATGATTACACAGAAGCCATCCCGGATGGCATCAATGAAATTGACTATAACTTAGTTGATGAAAGATTCAAAATAGTGACACAAAACGCTTCAGCTTATTTAGATGCACTTCATAAATTGCCAGATAACTATGCCAATATTGCACCAGATGACAAGAAAAAACTAGTTGATGAACTGGAAAACTTGTTAAAAAATTGTCTCCAGAATAGACTTGCACAACTTTCAGATGAAATATTAAAACGAAAAAAATCTGTTGAGAGCCTGCTTTATTTTAGTGAATATGTCAAAAAACATCCTGATTTCCAGCATAAAGCAGGGGTTCCTGTTGGCGGAACTTTCATAATAGTTTATAAGGAAAACAATGATTCACTACCATCAAAATCCTCAATTCCAGAACAAGTAGTAATTGCCGATTTTTATTTACCGTATCGTTGTTGTTCAGATTGTCCGCCAGTTCAGTTTGTTTTACCTCCTCCTCGTCCTGCTTTCACTCCTGAAGTTGGGTGTACAAATGAGAATGGAGAAGCAATTGTAAGCATTAATATTCTGCATGGTGACGCACCCTACCAAATTAAAGTGGATGATAAAGATTATATACCCTTGGATAAAACAAGTATCAAATTGACAACCGGAATACATACCCTTACTTTATTGGATTCTGCCGGAGGAGAATCAGTACCGGTACCTATTGAAGTAAAAAAACAGATGCAACTTGATCCGGGAGCTAAGATCTGCGATCCAGGTGGCGAAACTTTTACATTAAGTATTTATATCATTGGAGGCTCCGCTCCATTCAAAGTAAATGGTCAAACACCATTAGAGTCAGTTTTGACAACAGAAAAAAATTATCGTATTGTTGCAGGACCATTTACCAGTGGAAAGGAGACAGAAGTGATTGTCACTGATAGCTTAGGATGCTCAGCCAAGCCGTTTAAACTTAATTTTTCTTGTATTAAAACACAAGATGACAATGTTTCAACTCCTTTCAGAACACCTATAACAATAGAGGTATTGAAAAACGATATAGGAAACCAGCTATCTATTACCAAGGCTAGCTTACAATCCCCTGCAGACGGTATCCTTACTGTTAATGGGGGACAAACTATTACCTTTACTCCGGCATCAGGTGTTTCATCAAAATCTGTTATCTTTTCATATGAAGTCAAAGATCTCGATAATAAAATAGCTACTGCAAATGTAACAGTTAATGTTGGCGAAAACCCATGCAAACTTCCATGTGATGGTTTAGCAATTCGCTGTAACTATAGATTCTGGCTACCTGTGCCCCTTGATGAAAGAATATATGAAACTTATGATAAAGGTAAATTATCATTTATATTTGATGGGCCAAATGGATCAATAGATATTTCAAAAGAAGTCAATAATATTTTAGTTTCAACAACTAAAGAACTAAATAAAAATTTTGACAATGTTGTATTAAAATGGTTCGATGATATTAATACGATAATTGAGAAAAAAACAGATAGTAAAGATTGGTTACGAATTGATTACATGAAAGTACCCAATGGTACAGGAACTATTTTGGTCGAACGATTTAAATGCTTGTCTTTTTCATTCAATTTGGGATTGGAATATCAAAAGTCCAAAACAAAACATATTGAAAACTATTCCTATACAGAAAAAGGTGTCGAAATCAAATATTTCAATACTGAAGGAAAATTACTTTCAACAATAAATATTCCACCTGGCAATTGTCTTCAATTAAATAAATGTGAAAAACTATTTAATAATCTATTAGACTGGCTACCAATTTTTAAAACTTTGGATTTTAAACCAGATATTAAAAAAACTATGCAAGAAACTATAGTTTCATTTGAAGTTGTTGACCTTGAATTAGTTGAGCAAAGTTTGATAATTTGGGAATTGGAAGATGCATATCCTTCTATCCAGAAAGGAAGTAATGTTTCCTACTCATTGAAGGGAGTCCCAGGTAAGATCAAAAATATTTGGCTTACCTTCTATTTTAAATCCGGTTATGCTGTTACATTCCCAGATACGATTTCAATCAATGGTTAATGGACCCAAAAAAGGTACATCACATCAGGCAACAATTAATATATGCCGATATAAAAGGCACAGAGTCAGAAGGGAAGGCTTTACAACATTTGTTGAAGAGCCTGTGCAACAGCCAATTACGCTCTGTAATGGAAGATGTTTTCAACCGATATTCCCCTAATTCTGGAGAATTGTACTTTGAACATTTATACCTGGATATAGGCACTGTTTCTTCGGATCAACTTGAAAATAATTTTTCAGTGTTAGTAGGCAATGCATTGGAGCAATCAATTTGTGATCAAATAAAAAAAGACGGAAATTATACCGGTTCTGATCAGGACACGATCGAAAACGTGCGTCAAATAAGCAGCAACCGAATGGTTTGGGAGGTACTGTTTTATTTCCTTGAAACAGGTCGATTGCCCTGGTCTATAGAATTGCAGACAGGTTCAACATTGGAAACAGTGTTACAAAAACAAGCATTTAATATTTTGGATATTGAATCACTCAGACTCGTTTTATTTAATTCCAATGCCCGTAAACGTTTAGTAAATCAATTTTCACCTTTATTTTTAGATGATTTATTGGAATCGATTTCTTTTAATGGCAAAAGAAATTTTGATCTGGTTATATCAAAACTAAACTCCAGTACGAGACTCCCAAAGGAAGATTTACCATTATATAAAAAACAATTGCGCTTGTTATTATTTGAAGAATTTGCTAAAGCTCAGGTCTTTTCTGAAGATGAATTATTGAAGCAATTCATTCATGACCTTTGGCAATCAGAAGTTCAATTGTCAAAAAAAATATTGAAAGAAAATTTAAATGAAGTGGTGAAAAGTCTTTGGCCAAAAGTGCATGCAGATTTAATTAGCAAAGAAGGCAATGGGGGTTTGGAATTATTTAAAAAGAATGATTTCAAAAAAAACCTTCATTTATTGGATGAACAATCACTAAAATTGAATCTTTCCAGAGAAAGAAAACAATCCCTATTACTAGAAAAAAAGGAAGGTTTTTATATTAATAATGCCGGATTGGTCCTTTTGCATCCTTTTTTATCTATGATTTTCGAAACACTTAAGATATCTAAAGAAAATAAATTATTGGAACCCGAACGTGCGCTTTGCCTTCTTTATTTTCTTACCACCGGGAGAAATAGTCCTGCTGAATATGAACTTGTTTTACCCAAAATTCTCTGTAATATGGAATTAGATAAACCTGTTGAAAGTATTCAGCCACTTTCACAAGCTGATCAAGATGAAGCTGAAAATCTTCTAAAAGCTGTTATTGGACATTGGGACGCGTTAAGAGATACATCGCCAGATGCATTAAGAGGTACTTTTTTGTATCGTCCAGGGAAAATCAGCCGTCGCAATGATAATGGTTGGCTATTACAAGTCGAGCATCAAAGTTTCGATATTTTACTCGAGGGCTTACCATGGGGAATAGGTATGATAAAATTACCCTGGATGCAAGAAATGCTTTTTGTTGAATGGAATTGAGTAATTGAAATAATTTAAAATTTAAATTTTGAAAACCAGTTCAGAAAAATCATCCATTTCCGCCTCGACGTCTAAAAATAACTCGTCTAGCCAGGCATTTTTTGCAAAAGCAGGTGGTGGGAATTTTTTTGAACCTGTACATGCTCACATTGCCCCTACAGTGCAGATGAAAATGACAGTGAACAAACCAGGGGATAAATTCGAACGAGAGGCTGATAACATGGCAGAAAAAATCATGAGAATGCCTGATTCCAATTCCTCCTCAAAAGAAGATAAGATACAGCGTCAATCAGATGATAAATTGCAGAAAAAGGAGGAGGATAAGATTCAAAAGGCTAATACGAAGGAGGATAATCTCCAGAAGAAGGAAGAAAATAAAATACAGCGAAATGGCAGTGAAAGTGCACCTGCAGTAAATGCTAATACCCAGTCAGCTATTCAAAATAAAACTGCTGGTGGTGGGCAACCACTCTCCAATGATGTTCGCAACTACATGGAGCCCAGGTTTGGTGCCGATTTTAGTAATATCCGTGTACACAATGATGCAGAATCAGCCGGATTGAGCAATCAATTAAGTGCACGTGCCTTTACATATAAAAACAACGTCTTTTTCTCTCGCGACCAGTATCAACCAGGCACAGGGGAGGGAAAGCAATTGCTGGCGCATGAACTTACGCATACTATTCAGCAAGGACATGCTGTGCAACGCAGTCCACAAGTGAGTACTACAACTACACCACCACCGCTGCAACGTCTTGGCATGCAGGATGCTTTAGATTATTTCGCAGACAAAGCTTACTATATTCCCGGTTTTCGGATGTTAACTATTATCATGGGTTTCAATCCGATTAACATGCGTTCTACGGATAGAAGTGCGGCCAATATTTTAAGGGCGTTGATTGAACTTATCCCTGGTGGTCATTTTATCACACAGGCACTTGATAACCATGGTGTAATTACTAAAGCTGCAACTTGGGTAGAACAAAAGCTTGCAACCCTGGGTAACATAGGTAATGATATCGTTGGTGGGTTAAAGCGATTTATTGATTCACTCGCCTTCTCGATTTTGGAAAAAGCGTTGTTATTGAAATCCTTAAAATGGTAAAAGATGCCATTTTAAAGCCTTTGGCGGCTTTGGCACAAGGCACAAAAGGGTACGATTTGCTGCGAGCAGTATTAGGAGAGGATCCAATCACTGGCGAACTAGTACCGCGCAATGCTGATACCTTGATCGGAGGTTTTATGAAATTGATTGGTCAGGAAGAAATCTGGCAAAACATTAAAAAAGGAAATGCAATTGGACGAGCCTGGGTATGGTTCCAGGGAGCTTTATCCGGTTTATTGGGTTTAGTACGAGCTATACCAGGTAGAATTATTGCTACTCTTACTTCTCTTACTTTTCAAGACATTATTACTGTAGTTGGAGCACTTGGAAAAATTATTGGTGTATTTGTAAACATAGCCACCGACTTTGTTAGTTGGGGATTCAACCAAGTTATTTCATTGCTTGAAATTTTGTTTTCAGTTGTAGCCCCAGGTGCTATGCCATATGTTACTAAAGCTAGAAGTGCGTTTATTACTATTATCAAAAATCCAATCGGTTTTATTGGTAATTTGGTAAAAGCAGGAAAGTTGGGTTTTCAAAAGTTTGCTGATAACATCTTTACCCATCTTAAAACCGCTTTGATTAAATGGATAACAGGTCCTTTAGGAGATGCAGGGGTTTATATTCCGAAGTCATTTGACTTAATGGAAATCATCAAATTGGTGCTATCGGTCTTAGGCCTTACCTGGCAAAATATCCGGACAAAACTTGTGAAAATCATCCCTGAACCTGTGCTGGTTGTTTTGGAAAAAACAGCAAGTGTTTTGGTAACACTTGTTAAAGACGGTCCTGCTGCAGCATGGCAGGAAATTAAAAACGAACTAACTGAGTTGAAAGATCAATTGATTGCACAAGTTACTCAAATGATTAGTATAGAAATTGTTAAGGCAGCAGTAAGCAAATTGGCAACGATGCTTAATCCTGTTGGTGCAGTGATACAAGCAATTATTGCAATTTACAATACCATTACTTTTTTTATTGAAAAGATCAACCAAATTGGAGCTGTGGTAGGATCGTTTATAAATTCGATAGCTTCTATTGCCGCAGGTCAGGTAGAAAGTGCAGCCCAAAAAGTGGAAGAAACTATGGCCAATACTTTGACCCTAATTATTTCATTTTTGGCTAAATTTGCAGGTCTCGGGAATATACCTGATAAAATTGTAGGGATTGTCAAAAAAATCAGGCAACCTATTGATAGGGGGTTAGATAAGATTGTTGGGTGGTTGGGGATTATGTTGAAGAAGATGGTTTCGTCAGTATCACAAGCAGGTTTACCAACGGATCCAAATGAAAGGTTACGATTAGGGATGGATTCTGCGATCGGTGTGGTAAATAGATTTGCAGGAAGAAAAGTTGGTATAATGATCTTGAATCCTTTACTTTCAGTTATTAAAGTCCGATATGGTTTCCAATCTTTAGTATTAATAGAACAAGGACAGAATTGGGGTGTCAAAGGGTTAATAAATCCTGTAAGTATAATTGGAACAAGAGCTTTTATAGATAAAGGAAACGGTATGGAGACTATAGTTCATCCTCCAAGCAATATTCAATTCCCAATTAATATTGAAGGTATAGATAGAAGTGAATTTGATCGTCAATTAATTATGCAGCAGAATAGAATAAATCAAATGAAAGTTTCTGAATGGATTACTAATAGAATTCAATTCAAACAAATCGGAAGAGATAATGATAGTGCCACAAGAAAAGAACGTCGTCGTTTAATAAATGAAGAAATTACTAACATAATGGAAAACCCTTATTTTAAAAATAATTCTAATCAAAAACAAGCTAGAAAACAAGCTAGAGCATTGGCAAATTTAAGATTAAAGGGATTTGCAGTATTACATAAAGTTGATCAAGTGGCTGCTGGATCCTCTACAGAATTTGGCGAAATGGGCCATTCAAACGTGAATAGCTTGATTGGTTCACTTTGGAGGACAAGAGCAGAAGATTTAAAAATGGATGTTGAAAATAAAATCACAAGTTCAGACAGACCTAATACATTAATGAATGTTAAATTGCGTTCAACATATTAAATAAATAGACATGGATTTATCAGTTTTTTTAGCCGTTCATCAGGCAGATAACCAAAATACAACAATTCAACTTATTTTAGACCCAAAAATTAAATTAAATTCTTTTTTGGCAGAATTTCTTACAGAATTCAAAATAAATTCTTTTTCAAATGGATTCTTGAGGACAATTAATGACTCTAGTCTAAATGAAATCAAATCAATTTGGAAATGGTATGATGAATATACTGTTATCTTTATGAGAACTGCTTTTGGAGGATTATTTTACAAAAGGAAATCCAATTTCTTTTATTTTGATCCTTTATATGGTGATATAATCAATCTTGCAAATGATTTAAATTTTATATTAAATGTTTTTTTGTGTGATGAACAGGCACTTTCTGCCACATTTTTATTTCCTCTTTATAAAGAAGTAATTAACCGTACAGGTATTCCTAATGAAAATGAATGTTTAGGATTTATTCCAGCTTTAAAAATTGGAGGTCAAAAAATTTCAAAAAATCTTGAAATAATGAAATTGAAAGAACACCTTTGTTTATTGGAACAACTTTGATATTATATTAACAAAAATTAATAAATCATATTTAGAGTCAAAATTTTATTTCTTTTGAATTACTAATAATTGGGCATCTTTATGATCCTCACATTAGATTAATAATGCATTTATATTAATTAAGAAGAACCTTATATTTTAGGGAAATTAATTTTAAATTGTAAATGAAAAATATAAATTTTAATACCTTATAATATACAAATTATTAATAAAAAAAATAAGTAACAATATTGTATTAATAGGGGATTAGGTAAAATAATTGCTAAAAATCCAAAAGAGTAAAATAAATTATTATTGCCTTTTCATATAGTTTAAAATTTATTATAATACCTAATTGAAATATGAGCCCGTTTAAAAGTGAATTAATTATTTCGAACTCACCCTCACTTTCCTCCGCACTTATATTTCTTAGCTCTCTAATTACAAGGCGGTTGCATATATATTCTGGACAGGAATCAAAAATTATTCTTGAAAGTGTCACCTATTGTCAGGATGACTCGCCATTTGCACAGTTCATCGAGAATTCTGAACTCACTTTCGATGAATATATCTTTATCCTACTTGCAATTGTCCCTCATATCCAACCTGATTTTTTTACTTTTCTTTTGGCGGAATTTCTTCCACAAGGTGGGGATTTTCCAGAATTTGGAGGAGTAAAAGCTACTAATCATCGTGGTATTTTACCTACAGGTGAAACCGCTCAATTTATTCTCGCCGGGGATGATCTTAAAAAGCGCCTCGAGGTACAGTGTCTAATGAATAATGAGCATTGGTTAGCCAAAAAGCATATTCTTTGGCTTGAAACAGTACGTGAAGGAGAACCAATAATGAGTGGTCGACTAATTCTTGATCCAGAAATAGTAGAACTCCTCACTACTGGCAATGTAAGCAAACCCAGATTCAGTATGGAATTCCCGGCGGAAATGGTAGAGACACAAATGGATTGGGATGATTTGGTGTTACACCCAAATACATTGCATCAAATTCACGAAATTGAAAACTGGATTAC
>Ga0193744_1000083_pt1 | contig 36816 bp, 24 predicted proteins | sample L1a1metaG_FD_143056 | JGI IMG/M metagenome (GOLD analysis project Ga0193744, IMG submission 143056) | Soil microbial communities from a riparian zone of the East river system, Colorado, United States - L1a1 | ecosystem: Environmental > Terrestrial > Soil > Riparian zone | place: USA: East River...
CGCTGGAACTCTCATTTTAAGCGTAGCTTCAAATCCTTCCTTAAATTTTAACACTTTTCCAAATCCATCTTTAAACTCTATCGCAAGCATACCCATTGATACAAGTCCGGTTAAGCTACCATCTGCTCCAGTGCCTAATAATCTGCCGGGCATTTTATCACCAAAATTTTTATCCGTTGGGTCAAGCCATTTAGTGTAAACTTCTATACTACCACTAAATGGATCTCCATTTTCATATTCGATCCCATTCCCAAATAAATCAATACTGTAATCATTATATTTTATACTTATTAATTGTTGTCCAGTGCCTATAAGTTTCAAATTCGATTTTGCTAATAATTGAATCTTAACAGTATTTCTTGTACCTGCCTGTATAATTATGGATCGGGAGCCATGAAAATATCCGGTTTGCTCAACTTTAATATATACATTATATGAATCAACCAATACATTTTTAAATTGGAAAACCCCATTAAGGTCAGTTAAAATAATGTTATCTCCTATAGTAACTTTTGCATGTAGCAATGGACTATTGTTTTCATCAACCACAATCCCCGCAATTGATGTTTGTATGTATCCTTTAGTAGATGGAAATATAAAAGAAGTACTTTCATAGTCTATTTCTTTCCTACATGATAAACACAACAGGAGCACACCACAAACTATAAAAATAATATTTTTCATTTATCCCTATTTTAAAGATACTATAATCAAATTTACTACACATCTGTTTCTAATATCTAGATATTCGATAAATAGTAAAAACGCTGCATGCTAAATAAAATAAGTTCTAGATTTAAAGAGGCTAAGGTTGAGGTTGAGCTTGCTTCAATTTGCGGAGTCACGGAGTTGCATAGTCATTGCTGATTTGCTTTGATGCAATTTGCTGATGTATTCGCGGACATCGGACACGAACATCGGATAACGAAGCTGAGGTTAAGCTTGCTACACAATAACTTTTCTAAATCGAAAGCATAGGACATTTACCGCGAATATCCCCAGCGGGGTTAAATATTAATAGCAAAATAATAATAACAACTAGCTCCTTAGGAGCTCAACAACAGCGAAATATCGCAAATCCCCTCAATGTGTTTTACCCATAACTCGCAATTAATTCCAAAATGAAAAGTGCGGGGGTAATCCCTCCCCCTACAATATTTTGCTTTAAATAGATTTGCTTACAACTTAATCAGCTTCTCTGTTCTTATATGATTCCCTTCCAGCACTGTTATAAAATACAATCCCTTTTCGCTGACATTAATCTCCTCTTCTGTATTATTAGATTCAAAATTCAAAACCTGTTGCCCAATTGCATTAGTTACCCAAATCGTTTTGCTGGAATAGTCTGGGAAGCTAATCGTAAACAGAGTTGCGGTCGGATTTGGATAGACTTTATAATTTAAGGAAACTGGTTCTTTTGTTTCAGTTAATTTATTCAACTTATACTTACTGAAAAACCGCCAGATTTCTTTACTCGCATTGAAATCCTGGTTGGTTGTATTGAGATTTATAATTGCTCCAGGCCATGAATGGTCACCTCCAACTACTTTATAGAATTCAACAGTACTTCCATTTTCTCCATTTTCATACACATAATGCACAGCAGTACAGCCATCTGTATTGTTGATATCCGGCACATTTGATACATTGGGCGTTTTAGTGCATTTATTAAAATCTACCCAAGAAGCTACCAAAGTCTCAACAGGCAACCAAACTAAGCTACCTGCATAAGGAACTGTACCATCGTTAGTGCCATGAATATGCATAACCGGTACTGGATGACCAGGGCTACAAGAATTAAAATGCGTATACAATTCGACACCTGCAACTGAGGCAATTGCTGCAATTCGATTACTGAGTTTACAGGCAAGTTCATAAGACATAAATCCACCATTACTCATCCCTGTAGCATAAATGGCATTTTTGTCTATAGAATATTTTGCACTAACAGTATCAATTAATGCACTTATAAAACCGACATCATCCACATTTGAGTTATTATCAAATAGGCAATTAAAAAACTGTTTATTGGAAGCATCCAAACTACCATTAGGCAAAGCAATAATGAAATTAGCAGTGTCGGCTATATGCCTGAAATCGCCATAGAATTCCTGTTGCAAATTATTGGATCCATACCCGTGCAGGTTAAAGATGAGTGGTACATTGCTTCCTGCTTTATATTTAGCTGGAATATATAAACGGTAAGTACGAACTAATCCATCATGTGTTATGCTTGCATCTATTTCTGTTTGAGCAAAGGCATTTGAAACTATTAAAAAAACTACACTAAATAAAGTAAATTTTGCTTTCATAATTTTCCTGCTTTAACTTAAATATATAGAAATAAATAATATTAACAATTATAAGTATAAATATACATGGATTATCAAACAACAAAACTTATTACAAAATTGATTTCATCTATGCTTAGTTATTTCAAAATCTATAATGTCACCAACAAAACTATTTATATTTGATAGTTCCTGATACTGCATAAAAAAAGCCTTTAAACTAATTAAGTCTAAAGGCTTTAATAAATAAATGCGGAGAGTGAGAGATTCGAACTCTCGGTACCCTTTTGAGGTACACACACTTTCCAGGCGTGCTCCTTAAACCACTCGGACAACTCTCCTGTTGTAAGGAAGGGCGAAGGTAGGTATTATGAATACAAATACCAATTTAAGTTGAGTTATCGTTATCCGATGACCGATGTCCGATGTGCGGCGATGTCAGTTGTTTAGTAAGTAACTTTCAGTTACCAATGTGTCAATTCGTCTTTATTCTTTTAAAATTTTCGGTTTTTTTATGGAATATCAATTGTTAATGCGTCATAATATAAAGAAAAAAAGAATTCGGATAACGGACATCAGACACCGGACATCGAAATCTGGCAACTGGCAACTGACAACTGGCAACTAAATGATATCTTTGCAAACAATAAACATACTCAATGAAGCTTATATCTGAATCCTTACATCAATATTTTGGATTTTCAACATTCAAACCACTTCAGCAAGAAGTGATTCAGAATGTCATGGATGGTAGGGATTCAGTGGTATTAATGCCTACAGGAGGTGGTAAATCCATTTGTTTTCAGTTACCTGCTGTGATATCTGAAGGGCTTACCGTGGTAGTTAGCCCACTTATTGCATTGATGAAAGACCAGGTAGATGCATTATTGGCCAATGGTATTTCAGCAGCAGTTTTAAATTCGATGCTGAACTCCGAGGAAGAGCGAATCGTCAAATCAATGCTGGCTAAAAACGAGATAAAGCTATTGTATGTAGCACCTGAAAGGCTTTTGTCAAGTGGCTTTATAGATTATCTCCATAACTTGAAAGTTGGTTTATTTGCTATTGATGAAGCACATTGTGTGAGTAGCTGGGGACATGACTTCAGACCTGAATATGCAAGGCTTATTATCCTCAAAAAACAATTTCCAACTATACCCATTATAGCACTAACTGCTACAGCTGATAAATCAGTTAGATCAGATATTGCTGCTTTACTTGGTCTAAAAGATCCAAAATATTTTGTAGGTTCGTTTGACAGAGCTAATCTTTCTATAGCAGTTGAACCAGCTCAGAACAGAATAAAAAGAGCACTGGAAATTATAGACAGACATCCAAATCAAAGTGGAATCATCTATTGTAGTAGTAGAAATCAATGCGAATCATTAGCTACCAAGCTTAAGCTAAATGGAATCAAAAGTGAGTATTACCATGCAGGTTTGGATCCTGCCTCCAGAAACAAAGTACAAAATGATTTTATCTATAGTAAGATTGATGTTATTGTAGCTACCATTGCATTCGGGATGGGGATTGATAAACCGGATGTGCGCTTTGTTATTCATTACAATTTACCTAAAAACATAGAGTCTTATTACCAGGAAATTGGAAGAGCAGGGCGGGATGGATTAAATTCAGAAACTGTACTTTTTTATGGCTATGGAGATGTTATTACTCAGCAAAAGTTTTTAGATGAAATCCAGGACGAAAATTTTAAACAGATTCAGATTGATAAACTTAAGAGAATGCAGGAATATGCTGAGGCCCAGGTATGCCGAAGAAGAATACTCCTGAATTACTTTGGAGAATACAGTGATCATGACTGTGGTAATTGCGATGTATGTGCTAGTCCACCAGCTTTTGAAGATGGTACCTTGCAGGCACAAATGGCTTTATCTGCAATAAAAAGAACCCAGGAAGAAGTAAATATTACTACCCTTGCAGATATCCTAAAAGGTAGTTACTCAACGGCAGTTAAAGAACATAATTACCATAATATAAAAACTTTTGGAGCCGGCAGGGATATTTCATTTCCTAACTGGCACTTGTATATCCTGCAATTTATTCAGCAAGGCTTATTGGAAATTGATTACAGAGACCGAAACAGACTTAAGCTTACTCCTATGGCAGAGGATGTATTGTTTAGCCATAAAAAGGTAAAGATTATTTCTATAGCTACTTATAAAGAACGTCAGGAAAAACAAATCAAGGAAGCAAAACCTAAAACTCAAAAGAAACAAACCCAGGAGGGTCTATTTGAAGAATTAAGAGTATTGCGCAAGTCACTGGCAGATAAAACAGGGAAGCCAGCTTATACGGTTTTTAATGATGCTACCCTGGTGGATATGTCAGAAAAAATGCCCGTTACAATTGAAGAATTTTTAAATGTCCTTGGTGTGGGTGAATTTAAAGCTAAGGAGTATGCTGATATATTCATTGAGGCAATCAAAGATTTTAAGAAAAGAACTATATTATCAGGTGGAAAAATAAGAGGGGGAACTTATGATCATACTTTAATGCTATACCAGGAAGGAAAAACTCCTGAACAAATAGCAGATTTAAGGAACATGTCCTTAGATACCATCTATAGTCATTTATTACACCTCAATGAAAAGGGCCATGAAATTCCATATGAGAAGTATCTTACTGAGGAAGAAATGCAATTTGTAAAGGATGCTTTCGATGAAATTGGAGATACTGCTGAATTAAAACCCTATTTTGAAAAAGGTGAAGCCAAATACAGTTATGGGAAAATTAAGATGGCACTTGCATATTTAAAACCTGAACGAGTAAATGAATAAAGCTCTACTGTTGGGGTGATTCGTGAATCACCCTTACCATAGTTAACAAAATAAGGCCTGAAAGGCTGAAATATGTCAGCTAGGGATGAAGCCCCTAGGAAAATAATAAGTTTGATATAAACAATGTAAATGTGAAATATCTTTATTGTTAAATGCATATTTAAAAACTAATCCCTTAACCAAATGTCACTAGGGATCAAAATCACATATCATCAAAATAATATTATCAAATAGATGGAGTCCATTAGTATTTTTGAAATGATCAAAATAGGCATTGGACCATCTTCCTCACATACTATGGGTCCATGGAGAGCGGCAGAAATGTTTTTAAAAGAAATTGAACTTGGTTTCAGTCTGGATAAAGTGGTGCAAGTCAAAGTTAATTTATATGGTTCCCTGGCAAAAACCGGAAAGGGCCACGGAACAGATCTCGCTGTTTTAATAGGTCTAACAGGAGCTGATTATACTGAAATTGATACAGGCACCTTAATGGACCAGTTTAATGAGATCAAAAATTCTTCTATTCTCAACTTAGGTGGCAAAAATTCAATTCCATTTGTATATGAAGAACATCTGGTCTTTGAAATGAACAAATCGCTTCCTTTTCATCCAAACGGAATGAGCTTTACCGCCCATTTTCCTGATTCTGAACCATTAGAAAGAACTTATTATTCAGTCGGAGGCGGATTTGTCGCTACCGAACATTCCAATTCAATGAACCTCGGCGCAATAGTTACTCCCTACCCTTGTCATAAAGCAGAGACAATAGCCCGATATTGCAGAGGAATGAATATTAGTGTATCGGACCTGGTTTATCTTAATGAAGAAGCATGGAGAAATAAAGAAAAGATCAATTCTGATGCTTTGAATATTTGGAATGAAATTAAAGAATGCATATTCAGAGGAGTATATACCAGGGGAATACTTCCGGGAGGTTTAGGTGTAAAAAGAAGGGCGCCTGACATGAATGAAAAATTATTAGGGGAGCATGTAAAACCGGATTCATTGGAAGAATGGATAAAACAAATTAAGGCTAGCTCCCATAGTTTTACTGCTGTCAATAAATGGGTTAGTTGTTTTGCATTGGCGGTCAATGAAGAAAACGCTGCATTTGGGAGAATTATCACAGCTCCTACTAATGGAGCCAGTGGAGTATTACCCGCAGTTTTAATGTATGCATACTGTTTTCTTGAAAACTTTGATGATGAGAAAATCATTCGTTTTATACTTACAGCAGGTGAAATCGGAACTATTTTTAAAAAGAATGCTACTATCTCTGCAGCTATGGGAGGTTGCCAGGCAGAAATAGGTGTATCATCCTCTATGTCTGCTGCAGCATTAACCGAATGTCTTGGAGGTTCACCGGAACAAGTACTTATGGCAGCAGAAATTGCGATGGAACATCATTTGGGAATGACTTGTGACCCTGTGGGAGGTTTGGTACAAATACCTTGTATTGAAAGAAATTCAATGGGAGCCATTAAAGCCATTACTGCCTCAAATATTGCCCTAGATGGGGAACCTCAATATGCCAGGGTAAGTTTGGATGATGTCATCAAGACTATGTGGGAAACTGCACTTGATATGAATTCTAAGTATAAGGAGACATCTGAAGGAGGTTTAGCTGTGCAGTTGTCGGTTAATTTGGCTGAATGCTAAGCGTACCCAATTATATTCACGCAGAGGCACAGAGGACGCAGAGAAACTCAAAAAATGTATGTCCTAAATAATCATTTCACTTTTCACTTTTAGACAATGTATTGAATTGTATATTTTTCTTACTTCACTTTATTAAAAACTCTGTTCGCATTCTCAGTAGTGATCATACAAAGCTCTTCAACTGAAACCTCTTTTACTTCAGCAAGCCGCTGCACAATATAAGTCAAATAAGCAGGTTCATTCCTTTTACCCCTGAATGGAACCGGAGTTAAATAAGGGGCGTCTGTTTCAAGAACCAGGTGCTTTAAATCTATTGATTTAAGTGTTTCATCCAAACCTGACTTTTTGTAAGTTAAAACACCTCCAATACCCAGGTAGAAACCCAAATCAATAATTTGATTGGCTTCTTCAACTGAGCCTCCAAAACAATGAAAAATACCATTCAGCTTTTCATCTTTTGCTTCTTTCACTATGTCTATGCAATCCTGAATAGAATCTCTGGAATGTATTACAATTGGCAAGTTTAATTCCTTGGCCCACTTTATTTGAAGTTTAAATGATTCCTTTTGGATTTCAATATGCGTTTTATCCCAGTAATAATCCAACCCTATTTCCCCGACAGCAAAGTAATTGCCGTCAGATAATCTTTTTTCAATTATTGCTAATTCTTTCTTATAATTCTCTAACACAGAACATGGATGTAATCCCATCATGGGTAAACATATTCCTTCATAATCCTCTTCTATCCTGGTTAACAGAGCTATACTTTCACTGTCAATATTGGGCATGTACATTTTATTTACCCCGGCATCCAGTGCTCTTTGTATCATCTCTTTCCTATCTCCTGCAAACTCAGGCAAGTAAATATGGGTGTGGCTGTCTATGATCATGCTGCTTAATTAAGTTGCAAAAATAATGGGATTGATCTACTGATTCAAATTATAGTTGATTTATCAAGTTTGCAGTATATTCGCATCTAATGGCAATTAAGCAAAAATATTATGTAGTTTGGAAAGGCATTCAACCGGGTATTTATGAAAAATGGGATGAAGCCAAAGCGCAGATCACCGGGTTTCAGGGTGCTCAATATAAATCATTTGAAACACAGTCTGAAGCAATTATCGCTTACAGGGAAGGACATAAATTTGTAAATAATAAGAAATCTTCCAGAGCTAAAGTACCAGGTTCCAATTCCGGAATTTTAAAACCATCCATCAGCGTTGATGCTGCCTGTAGTGGTAATCCGGGTGATATGGAATACAGGGGTGTTAATAATCAAAATGGAGCAGAGCTTTTTAAAAGAGGTCCCTATAAGGATGGAACAAATAACATTGGAGAGTTTTTAGCAATTGTACATGCCTTATCTATTTTGAAGAAAAATGGGCATGATACTCTTCCTATTTATTCAGATTCAGAAACCGCAATGACCTGGGTAAGGAAGAAAAAAGCAAATACTAAACTTGAACTAACATCAAGAAATCACGAGTTATTTGAATTAATAAAAAGAGCAGAATCCTGGTTAATTAAAAATACCTACAAGAACCCAATTCTAAAGTGGGAGACAACTAAGTGGGGTGAGAATCCTGCTGATTTTGGTAGAAAATAGTTTAGTTGTTAGTTGCCAGTTGTCAGTTTGATTTATGAACAGTGAACAGTGAACAGTGAACAGTGAACAGTGAACAGTGAACAGAATTACGAAAATAAATTTAGCAAAGTTGCAATTATAATAGATTTAAGAAATACAATATTAGTGTCAATTTGTAAGGGCGATTCACGAATCGCTCCAAAGAGAATATAGAACTTCGGATAACAATCCTGGCAACTGATAACTGACAACAGGCAACTATATGTAAAATTTCATTTTGTAATCAGGATCTACATTTCCCTTTTTAATATTATCAAGCTTCTTTTTAACCATCTTTTTCTTTAAAGGCTTAAGCTTTTCGATGAACATAATACCATCAGTATGGTCATATTCATGTTGGATAACCCTGGCATTTATACCATTGAAAGTCTCCCGGTGTTTTTTGAAATGTTCATCCATATATTCTATGGTAATAGTAGGTGGTCGGCTCACATCACCTCTTACGAAAGGAACACTTAGGCAACCCTCCTCATAATCCCATTCTTTACCGCTTTCCTCAATTTTATGTGCATTGATAAAAACCTTCTTCATACCTTTAAAAGGCTTTTCTTCATTTTCAATCTGCAATGTATCAATAATAAACAAACGAATATCAAGTCCCACCTGGTGGGCAGCTAATCCAACTCCATGTGCATTATACATAGTGTCCCACATATCTCTGATGAGTTCCGATAAATTAGGATAATCTTTGATTATTTGCTGACCAGGCTTTTTTAATACTGGATGCCCAAAAGCATAAATAGGTAAAAGCATAATATTTAATTTCCGTCGCAAAGATAATGGTATTTGATAAAAAGCAATACTATAGATTCTGCTGTAGAATTTCTCTGTATAACCTTGATTCCATGAATTCTTCCAGAATCACTACAGCAGCTACTTTATCAATTAATGCCTTATCTCTTCTTTTTTTCTTAGGAACACCACTTTGCAGAATAATGTTCACGGCCTTAGCAGATGTAAAGGATTCATCCACTTTATAAACCTGAATATCGGGAAAGGATTTGCCAAATATCACCAGGAAATTATCAACTAGTTTGGTTACATAAGTAGGATTCCCGTCTTTATGTTCAGGATAACCTATTACCATCATATCCACTTTTTCAGTTTCCAGGTATTTTTTAAGATATACCTGAATATCGCTTGCCAACACAGTGACCAATGCTGTAGGAATAATCCTTAAAGGATCAGTAACAGCAATCCCGCATCTTTTTGCTCCATAATCAATTGCCATTATTCTTCCCATTCAATATTATTTAATCTTAGTTAACTCCTCAATATCCCAAATTCTGGATCTGCTGATCCAGTCATTAAAATTAAGTTTGAAAACAAATTTCGGCAAAATACAATATTTAGATTCAACAAGATATCCATCATATTTTATCTTATCAGATAAAGCTCCTTCTAAATAGTAAACTGAATCAGGTTTTGCAAACTTAAGGTAATTAAAAAATTCAAATTCATTAATGATAACAATAGGTTTTACATTTTTTGACCTATAGAAATTAACTTTAACTCCGGACAATTTATAGATATCTTTTTCCAGGCAGAACAACTCCATTTGCTTTTTATGGGGGAAATTATACAAATATTGATAATATTTTATTGCTTCCTGAGCAGGTGAGAGCATTCTAAAAATTAATAATACCGCATTCAAGGCAAAGAAAGAAATGAATAAAATACGCCCGATTTTAAGGTATTTACCGGATTCAATAAAAATATCCATTCCTACAGCCACCAGGAATATAAATTCAAAGATAATTGGAATCATAAACCTCATTTCTTTATGTCCTACAATAAAATGACCTATTAAAAAGGGTATAATGCACCAAGTTAACAGATGTTTCGGTTTCAAATAAATACCAATAAGGAAAAACAAAAGCATCAAAATGCTAAAAGGTGGAATGGCCAAAGGGATAAATGATTCAAAATAAAACCACCATGGCTCAACACCCCAGCTCGCAGCTATATGATTGGTAATATTTGCATTGTAATAATTAAGTGGACTTAACTCAAAATGGCCATAAAGCCAATAATCCAGATATATACAAAGGCCAATACTCAATACAGCACTGAATACAAGAACAAACAAATGAGACCATTTTTGCTTTTTTATAAACAATAGCCAAGCTCCGAGTCCGATTATAGAAAAAGCAATCTGGAACCTGAAAAAGAAGGACAGACCTAAGATCAAACCTACAAGGCCGAAATAAAAATATTTATTTTTAGGGCTTGTAAATTCCGATCTCAAGATCAAGTATATTGCAATTAGAAAAGCTATTGCAGCATAATTTTCAGAAGAAAAACGTACACTTAAAAATGGAATAAACCATAAAAATAAACTCAAAAAAAGGAATAGTTTTCTTGCTAATTCCGAAGAAAATTCTTTAATAAACTGCATACATAACTTACAAATTATGTACCAGGACAACAAAGCACTGATAAGCCTTAGTATTAGTGCCCATGCAAAAGGGCTTTTTATACCAGTGAAATATACTAATTTGATTATTGCCCATGCTAAAGCAGGTTGTAAAGCTGGGCGAATATGCTGCTGGAATTCCCAAGGCAGGTCACTAGCTGATGATTTGCCAAGCATATAATTACAAAATTCGAGTATTTGGAAATGTTCATCCAGATGATAATAGCCTACACTAAAATAAGCAGTAATAAGGAAAACAAATAGTGCTAATATAAATATGTTCCTATAAGGAGAATTAAATATTGCAGCCATTTTTTATAGTTAATGGCACAAAAATAAGCTTTCTATTTGATATGCTGTGTCTATTTCGATGGCCGCTAAATGATGTCCGTTATTTGCAAATGTCACGAAATCCGAAAAATCTTCTTAAATCCTAAAAACACTTTATTCCCTGGCAACTAGCAATTGCCAAGCGGCAACTATACTAGGCTGGCAGATAAATATCAAAAACAACTCCCTTTCCTAATTCACTGGTAGCTGTAATCATTCCATTATGAATTTCAACAATCTTTTTTACAATTGCCAGACCAATTCCTGTACCTGCGTATTCTTCTTTTGGGTGAAGTTTTTGGAAAACCTCAAAAATCCTTTTACTATAATTTGACTCGAATCCAATTCCATTGTCTTTGATGGAAATATGACAATAATCCCTTTCTGTTGTTACCATTTCTGATGGAATTGCCACATTCTTTTTAACAATATCACTACCCTTTACTATTTCACTTTTTATTAGGATGCGTGGAGCTATGCCGGGTTTAGAAAATTTGAAGGCATTACTGATCAGATTATGCATAAGTTGTCTAAACTGAAAAGGTATAATATTAGCAGAACTCATTTCTTCGACTTTTATGGTAGCCTTATTGACTTCCATAACTTCTTTAAGTTCAGTCTTTACTTCTTCTATTAATTTATTTAGATCATAGCTTTCAAATTTTCTTTCAGCTAAATTTAAGCGGGAAAATGCAAGCAAATCTTCAATTAATTTCTGCATGCGGTTTGCAGCCAATTGCATCTTGGTTACATAATCCTTCCCGCTATCTGTAAGATTTTGAGTTTCCTTTTCTAATATTCTACCTGCAAAAGTTTGAATTTTGCGTAAAGGTTCCTGTAAATCATGACTAGATACATATGCAAAAGACTGAAGTTCTTTGTTAGCTAATATGAGTTCTTTTGCTCTTTTTTCTTTCTCTTCATTTTGAAAAGCAAGTTCTTTATTAGCTAAGATTAATTCTATAGCTCTTTTTTCTTTCTCTTCATTTTGAAAAGCAAGTTCTTTATTAGCAAGAATTAACTCTGATGCCCTTTTTTCCTTCTCCTTGTTTTGATATGCAAGTTCTTTGTTAGCTAATATGAGCTCTTTTGATCTTTTTTCTTTCTCTTCATTTTGAAAAGCAAGTTCTTTGTTGACTTTTTCAAGGTCCTTAGTTCTTTCTTCTACTGCTTTTTCTAGTTTTGCTTTCTCTAATTTTCGTTCATTTATATCTTTATTAAGCAACTCTTTTTCTTTTAATTGAAGCTCAACAGTTTTTTTTCTGACTTCAGTAATATCTTCCATAGCCAAAAGAATTAATTTTTCTGAACCCCTTTCTACTTTAAGTTCCCGTGCATTCAAAACCATTACCCTTTCACCGATGTTTGAAAAATTATGGGTTATTTCCAAATCAATAAAAGAAGATTTTTCTGGAAGTATTTTTTCGAGCATTTTCCTTAAAACCGGAATATCCCATTGCTTATTATTTACTTCAAATATTAATTTGCCTTCCGTTTCCAATTCATTTAGCCTAAATGATTTATAGTAAGAACTATTGGCAGTTCTAATTTTTAGGTTCTTATCCAAAACAAGTAAAGGTTCATGTATAGTAGCTACAATAGCTTCAGCATAATCACGAGCCTCTGTCACCTGCTCATTCAGGTTGATCATTTCATGATTTACTATTGTCAGTTCTTCATTAGTGCTTTGTAATTCTTCTTTGTTTGTTTCAAGTTCTTCATTCAAACTTTGTAATTCTTCACTTCCGCTTAAAAGTTCTTCGTTTGCACTTTGCAGTTCTTCATTTGCAGCTTCCTGATCTTCTGTAATACTACGCATATCTTCCCGGGTTTGAGAAAGTTCATTCTCTAATTGTAGGATGCGTAAATCCTTTTGAGTAACTTTAGTTTTAGCAGTATCTGATTTCTTTCTCCCAATTACAGATGAATTATACAGCCCGGAATTATTTTCATGAAAGAGAATTAAATAAAAAGGTTCGATGGTATTTGGTAAGGGAACGGCTTCAACAGAAATATAATGTTGTTCTGCGTTTTCCTGAACGACTATATTTTCCTTTATAACAGTTCCTTTCTCCTTTTTAGCTTTATGCAAAATATTGCGCAGTTCAAAAGCCAAGCCTTGCTTTGCCATTTTTAATAAATTATGGCTTGGTTTGCCAGGCGATTGTTCTAAAAACTTACCGGTATTACCCCGAAAATGTACTATATCCATTTGCTCATTTATAATTACACCTGCAGGGGTATATTTACTGAGCATGATTTCATCGGCCGTTTTTTGAAAATCAGTTCGGATATTTTCGCTTTTAGGATTATTATCACTAATGCTAAAATTTTGTTCACTTCTTTGGCTGGCAACGTGCATAAATCTTCCCGGAACATCTTTACGAATAAATAATTTATCATTCTTAGCCGCTGAAGAAAAAAGATCTGAGACAGAACTGGTAGTTTCAGATTTACCCAACAATAAAAATCCTTTGGGATTTAATGCATAATGGAAAGTTGTAAGTGCCTTTTTTTGAAGATAAGGTTCCATATAAATCAACACATTTCGACAACTGATAAAATCCATTTTTCCGAAAGGTGGATCTTTTAAAAAATTATGGTGTGCAAATACACACATATCCCTTAATTCTTTATTTACCTGGAAATTACCATTGTTTTTCGTAAAAAACTCATTCAGTCTTTGAGGTGTAACATCAACTAATTCATTCTTAGCATAAATACCAGACCTTGCCTTTGCTATAGCCGGTTCACTTATATCTGTGGCAAATATTTGAACTCTTTCTTGGTTAACTCCTAAAAATTCTTTTAAACAAATTGCAATTGAATAGGCTTCTTGACCCGTACTGCATGCTGCCACCCATACTCTGATTGGTTCACCAATTACTTTATTTTTTAAAAGATGTGGAAAAACTGATTCATATAAATTATCAAAAGTTTTAAGGTCCCGAAAAAAAGTGGTAACCGGTATCAGCATATCCTGATACAGAATATCTTGTTCGGCTTTATTCTCTCTTAAAAACTTTAAATAATCTGGGGGATCTTCACATTTGTTTATCGCCATTCTTCTTAGAATTCTTCGGCGAATGGTAGTTTGCTTATAATAAGTAAAATCGATCCCTTTTCGAATACGCAACAATGAAATAATTTGTTTGAATGCATCTTCATCCTTTTGAGGGAAGTCATCCTCTTCACTACCAATCCCGTGTAAACTTTTAACTAATTCTAATATTTTTAAAGGTATTTCTTCAGGTGGAAGTATAAAGTCAACTACTCCTGCCTGTGCGGCACTATGTGGCATTCCTTCATAAGCTGCTGATGCTTCATCCTGAGCAAAAGTGATTCCACCATAATCTTTAATAGTTTTCAATCCTGCAGTGCCATCAGATGCTGTACCCGATAGCACCACACCGATAGCACGTGTTTGATGCACTTCTGCCAGTGAATTAAAGAAAAGATCAATTGGCAGGTTTAGTCTATTTTTACTTAATTCCGGACGGGGAGTAAGCACTAAAATACCATCTGTTGCGGTCATCATTTTATTACTTGGGATAACATAGATATGATCAGGAACCACTTTAATATCATCAGAAATTTCCAGAACAGGCAACTTGGTTACTTTCTGAAGTAATTCAGGCAGCAAACTTTCATGTTTTGGATCTAAATGTTGAACCAGTACATAAGCCATTCCAGAATTTTCTGGAATGGCTTTAATTAGTCTTTTAAATGCTTCAAGACCGCCGGCTGACGCCCCAATACCCACTACCGGAAATTGATTTGTAGATAATACAGTCTCTTTTGATTTCATTAGCTAATTATTTATTATCCCCTTTAAGTACAAAGTTTTCAATGGCAGATGATGTGGCATTGTTAGAGGTCGCAAGGGTAAGTGCCTGAAAGATCACATTTTTAAGTTGAGCAAATTCTATTGGTTTTCTTATATAGAAATTAGCTCCATTTTTATATAGTTTTTCTACCATATCCCTTTCAAACGAAGTAGAAATAATGATAACAATAAGAGTGCTTAATTTTCCACTTGACTTAATTTCAGCAAGGCACTCAAAGCCATTTTTTCGAGGCATATTGAGGTCGAGAAATAAGATATCTGGTAGTGTTTCAATTTTCTCGAAAAGTAACTGCATAAGCTCCTCTCCATTATTTACAATCGATAGATTTGCAAATACGTTTAAATCCTTTAAGGCTTCTTCAAAGAATTGGCAATCATCATTATCGTCGTCTGCAAGCAGCAGATTGAGATTTTCTGTTATCATTGTGTGAATATAAGCTTTTTAGCTGAAAATCACTAAATTATGTTTAACAGCGACTATGGATAGAAGGTTGTGAAATGTTAAGAAAAGCTAGAGGTTGAGGATGAGGTTAAATCTAGACTTTTTAATAATTTTCTAAATGAGAATGCAGGGGCAGGGTTTACCCACGCCCTATTAATGCCTTTTAATCGATAGTCTTCGGTTGCTCTTTAAAGAGTAGAACCTATAAAACTATTCCAGTTTAATAACTTTAGCGATAGCCTTAAATCCTTTATCAGTAATAAGTTTAATAAAATAAAACCCTGATCTTAAGGTGGTGATATCAATTTGATCCTCTGCTTTTGGACTTAAAACGAGTTGACCAATTGAATTATATAATTCAACTTGCTTTATTTGACCAAAAAAAGCATCAAAAGATATGGATATAAAATCATTGGAGGGGTTTGGAAAGACATTAATACTATTGTTTATATCCGGAAATTGTTCCACCGCAGATTTCAACAAATTAGAATCCCCAAATGCCTGCCAAAAGAAAGGGATAGTGTCTCCATAAGAATTTTTATACCCGTAGCCCTCGTTTAATTGCCCCTGAACATTTGAACTAAAAGTAGCATTATCGAAAAGGGCCAATTCTCTTAAATAAAGATTACTAGGACTGCCGGTATCCCACCAACCTCCGGGATTAATACTTGTAAATACACTTCCATTTCTGCATGAATCATTAAATAAAGTACTGTCCCAGCTAACTATCACCGGCCAATGTTTGGTATTTATATCAATAGCTTGTTTGGAGGGCCACGGAAACATGATACAGTTATAAAATACTATCTGTTTTTTGAGATGAATAGTTCCTGGCAGCTTATTAAAATAACGGTTATACCATTCATTAGTTATTCTTACATCCAGGCTCGTTTTTGGAGGTATAGAAATTATATTTTCTTCTCCAAATGCAGTATCAATTCCCTCAGTAGCTAAAAGATCATAACCCAAAGTGATAGTATCTTTATCACCTATAGCATCTGAAAAATACATCTGAAAGGAAAATTGCTGAGCAAAAGTAGGTCTCAGAAAACAAATTGCTAAAATGGTAAATAAAGATTTTTTCATCTTGTATAAGTTTTTATGCAGAGAATGAGGATGAGATTGAGGAGTATAGGTTTAATATTAAGAAGATATTTACATTTCTAAACCACTTACCATTCTCATCTTACATCTCACATCTTACAAAATAAGAATTCTTCAAAACTAATCAATTAACATTTAAATCTAATCAATAAATAACAAACTGTCCTAAATTAGCAAAACTAAAATTGTTATTTTTAGAGCCTGTGCTATCTTTATTGAGTAAATTAAATATAAAGATTTAAATGAAATACCGATACAATAATTGGGATAGTACTTTCATTGGTAATATTATCATGCGAAAAGATATATACTACTACAACGATCAAAGGAACAATTACAGATTTTGTCACTGGAAAACCTTTAGCAGGTGTTTATTGTAATTTGATTCTTAATGGTAGGTAAGGTTATGGAGCCTCAGACGATAAATATAGCGATAGTTTAGGTCATTATTCAGTAAGTGCTTTGGGAGAATATATTTTTGAAGGATTTCTTTATACACAAAAGAAAGGGTATTATCCAAGTGGTACTGGCTTTGTAATTGATGAACACAATACAAAAAATATAAAAATGGAACCGTTTGATTCCTGGATTACTTTTAAAATTAATAATCAATTAAATATTGGAGATACCCTTTGGACCAAATTTTGGAATAAAGATAAAATCCCAAGATATTTTTCATCCAAATCTAACCCTTTATGAATTCCTTTCGGTGCTGAATTTGCAGAAACACAGTCTGTTCTTGGCGATGAGTATGTATACATCACCTGGGATTATAAAGGAAAATTATATGACCCGGTAACTGGTCATCTGGACTCAGTATTCATTGCCCGATATGGTTCTGTTTTTTATAATATTAGGATGTAAATGATGAGAAATAGTTCAAAAGGCTAAAAAAATTGGTTGGCGCTCTAAATTTCTCCCCGAGGTGATTCGTGAATCACCCTTACATAGACTTTTTAAAACAAACATCCAATTTTTAACTGTACACTTTTAAATTCCTTTCTGGCAACTGACAACTGGCAACTGACAACTATTCCTCAGTTTAGTAAATTTATTATACATCTAACAATCTACAATAAATACCAAAACACAAATACAATAGCCACATTTTCATAATAATTAATCTTATTTTCCACTGTCACAAAATTAAATATATCATATAACAAAAGTTATATATGAAATGTGAAATCCATTATTTAACTTTACAAAAAATAGTTTATATGTGAAGGAGGAGCTATGAATAAACATAAATTGCAAACAAGATTCTGGTGCAAAATAAAACAGGAAGTGGGTGAGAACATCAGGATTTTAACCAGAAGTAAGAAGAAAATAAAATAGAATTTGATTCTTATGAATACTTGGTTAATAAATATGAATTAAACCCAAACACTATGAATAAAAATGCTGAAGACCTCCATTCGGTGGTATCTTATTGGAAAAAAGCACATCAGGTCAATACCAACAACCGATTAAAAACTAATCAGGTTCATGATTTAGTAGAATCCTTCTTTAACACTGGAAAACATTACTATTACATCCTGAATTTCTTTGATCTACGCTTTGAATATGTACACCCTACAGTAGAAGAATTCATAGGCTGCAAACCGGAAGCCTATAAATTTGCACTGGAATTTGAGAAGATGCACCCGCTAGACGCCACCAAAATAAAGTTTAAAGAAAACGCAGCCAATGAATTCTATTATAATCGCATTCCCTCTGAAAAGATCTTTTTTTATAAATCTACCTATACCTTTAGACTAAGCGATGGCAAAGGAGGTTGGAAGAATATATTACATCAAAGCATTCCACTTCAGGTAACTGAATTTGGTCGCATCCAATATATATTGTCAGTTCACACAGATATTACATACCTAAATCTTTTACCAGACGATCGAATTTCTTTTGTTGGGATACATAATGAACCATCCTATTATTCACTTAATACTGACCCGGAAAATATGCTGAAACCAAAGGCCAACTTAGAAATTTCGAGAAGGGAGAAGGAAATTATACAACAATTAGCTGAAGGGCTTTCCAGTAAACAGATAGCAGGTAAACTCTTTATCTCGCAACATACCGTGGACACCCATCGCAGGCATTTACTTAAGAAAATGGGAGTAAAGAATACCTTGGAGTTGGCAGTGGAGTGTTTGAAGAGGGGGTTGTTATATGCATAATACAATAATCATATTTGAGTATTGCACATATACTCTAGATTTTTAAACTTTGGTCATAATTTCTCTATTGTTTATTTATTTCTAAATAAGTATAAATTAATCAAACAAAAAATTACAATCAGATTATGAAAATAAATAAAACGAAAATGAATTCTTATATAAGAGGTATTATGCTGGCAATAATTATGATTTGCCTCCAAAGCTGCTATCAATATCGGGTTTCAAGTGCCAATTTTGATCCTGGAGATGAATATTCAAAGCCTCAACGAGTAAATTCTTATCTATGGGGCAAAATTCAAAATAGAAAAAATGGAATTGATTTAGTAGCTGATGATTGCGATTCATTAAATATAAACAAAATGGATGAAGTGCTTATTTCCACTAATTTTATCTATTCACTTATTAATGTTGTTACACTGGGTATATGGTGTCCAATAAATATTCAATATAAATGTTCTAAGCCCTGTCAGCGAATAGGTACAATCCCAAATAAATAATTCAACCAAATGAGTAAACATCCTACTAATCAAAAAACCTTTCCAAATCGTCATAAAACTTTGACATTTAATATTGATAATCTTTATCAATTAGCTAATAAAAATTCTACGGATATCTTATCAGATTATAATGAAACAACAAAAGAAGTACAAGATATATTAAAAGAATGCATTGAATCTAATAAAAAATTAAGAGTATTGGGTGGCAATTGGTCTTGGTCCGATATTATTAAAACTAACGGAATTTTATTAGATACTAAATCGCTTAATATTAGTTTTACTTTAACGAAATCAAATTTATCTGAAAAATGTATTTATAAACCGGAAGATTTGCATTTCTGCCAATGTGGTGTTTCAATAAAGGAATTGAACGACTTACTAAAAGGAATGAGACGTTCCTTAAAAACTTCTGGTGCAAGCAATGGTCAAACAATTGCAGGAGCCATGTCAACTGGAACTCATGGAGCAGCTATAGATGTAGGGGCAATTCCAGATTATGTTGTTGGAATTCATATAATTGTAAGCCCAACCCGTCAAATATGGTTAGAGAGAGAAAGCTTTCCCGTTGCATCAGAATCATTCTTGAAAAATATTGGAGCAGAATTAGTAAGGAATGATGATTTATTTTATGCTGCGGTGGTGAGCTTTGGTTCTTTCGGATTTATACATGGAATTATGGTTGAAACGGTACCTTTGTTCCTTTATGAAGCATATAGATTTAGGCTCAATCCCAAAAATGAAAATCTATACCAATTGATGGAATCTCTTGATTTCAATAAAGTAACCCCAGATTTATTGGATGGGAAAAAAGAGAGACCCTATCATTTTCAAACATTAATCAATCAATATGACAAGAAAAATGGAGCTTACATAAACATTATGTATAAGCGTGCTTTTGAATCAAATCCTCATTATGAACCTCCGGTCAATAAATCTGGTTTGGCGCCAGGAGATGATGCACCTGCTTTTATTGGTGCTTTATCTGATGCCATTCCTCTCATAATACCTTTATTTGTAAACAAAATTATCAAGACTTCTTATGAATCATTTGAAAAGCTATACGGTTCAAAAGTCGTATGGGGAACACATGGTGAAATTTTTTCAAATACTGAATTACATGGAAAAGTACTCAGTTCAGCAATGGGTATCCCACTAAGTGAAGTAAATAATGTAAGAAAATTATTTCTTAAGTTGAATGATATAAATGGGCCATTTTGTGGTGTTATAGCATTCCGTTACGTAAAAGGGACCAAAGCAACCTTAGGATTTACAAAGTTTGAAACAACCTGTGTGGTTGAATTGGATTGTGTATATTCTGAGAAAGCTGAAGACTTCTATAAAATGTTTTGGGATGAAATGTTTGCCAATAATATCCCATTTACTTTCCATTGGGGAAAACTGTTTAATTTGAATAAAGTCCAAATCAGAACGATGTATGGGGATAATAATGTGGACGCTTGGATTAAAGCAAGAAATGAACTCATGAAAGAAGAGGCTAGTATGAAATTGTTTACCAATGATTTAATGTCTAAACTTGGATTGGACACTATTTTAAAAGAAGATGGGCCATTGGTTGACAATGATTGAAAAAATAGGGTGCCCTGTTTTTATATAATTGTTGCTTCAAGATATTAATATGATCTTAGATTTATATTACAATTAATAAAACCAAATGTATCAGTTTATCTTAATATTAATCTCTTATTTATTCCTTCCGGTATTGGTGGCCCAAAATGGTGAAAGCATAATTGCTATATTAAAATCAATCAACCTGGAAATCAATAATGATAATTGTAATTCAAAAAATGCAGCTGCCATCTCCAATAGAGCCTTAAATGTATTCCTAGCCGATAAAACCGGATATCTATCGGAATATGGAGATCTCTCATTTTATACCAATTACCTCACACTAAACACATTAGAGGGAAAGCTCACCATCAACCACAATTTTAAAAAAGCAAGTGGAAAAGATGACCCAATAAGGAAATTATTTAGTGTTGGGGTAAATATGAATATTGCCAATGGCTTTTCCAGATCATTTTCAGATAATAAAATAGAGAATGAACTAGGCATTACTTTGAATTATAAATGGATAGGGAAAGTGAGAACCCGTTTTTCAAATTGTGATCAAAAATTGATAATGGATGCTTTGCGGTCAGGAATCGTTCATGCTTTAGAAATTGAAATAAAAGCCAGAGAACTGGATTTTAAAAAAGGCACTGAAAAAATAGATACTATAGAAATTCCGGGACAAAAACTCAATTCAGCAAAAGAAATTATTATCAAAGACTTTTATAAAAACCTGGAAGAAGAATTTGCAGAAAAATATGCAAAACTGCAAGCAGAGAAATTGACTGATACCAGAAATTTTAAACTTATCACTTCTAATTGGACAAGTTTCAATATCTATATACCGATGGCATTCCCAAAATACAATACTGCTGAATCACTCAGTTCAACAATATCAATCAAACATCCCTATCCAATGAATGTCAGCCTCAACCATACCCGGTATTGGGAATGCAATACAATCGGCAGATTATTTTTTACTCTAGGTGCCAATGCCTATTTCAATAACTCCAAATTATCTTATCAGCTCAATAAACTCACTCCCAATGACTATTTAAATCAGGGTGGCTCAGATACTCTTCATTTAGCTTCTTTTAAAAATGATTATCTCTACCTGGGAGACTATAACACTTTCATTACCACATCTATAAAAGCAAGGTTATTTTATTTTCCACCTGATTCCCATGTAGGTATCAGCTTAACTTTAGAAAAGTACTTTGGAAAATACATACCTCTTATTGGAAAATTGGGCATTCCCATAGTCCTTATCAATAGTAAAAAACTACCTGCCGCCAATTTTGAAATAGATGTCCAGTTTTTTGATATGACCAATAAAATAGATCCATCTAATAAATCCGGGAATAAGGTTTTTGTGGGACTTGAGGTTGGGGTGCCTTTTAGTAGGTTGATGTATTAGTTATTTTTTGGTTTAGATATTTTAAAAACAACTTAATAAGAAAATTAGGTAAAATATTGTTTTACTATGCCAGACAACTTAGAGATAAACTACAAAGATATAGCCTGTTATTTAGAGTCAAGTGAAGGTCAGTGTGTGCTAATACTAGGCCCTGAGTTATCAGTTGATCAGGATGGAATCAGTTATAAATCTTATTTCAAACGGATGGCTTCCAAAGAAAATAGTGGAATTTCTAATTATTTTGAAAGAGATAATCTTTTTTCATTTGAAAATGAAATAGCCGGTTTGGAAGTCCGTAGAGGATTTAGGAATTTTTATAAAGCTTCTAGTGACCCCGGTTTGTTAGAGATGATAGCCAGGGTTAAGTTTCCTTTGATCATTAATGTTTGTCCGGATGTTGCTTTGAACAATATTTATACAAAACTGGGAATTGATTTTACACCAGCTTATTTTTCAAAAGAGACTTTAGCCAAGTTCAAAAACATTGAAACTCCAACTAAAGATAAACCAGTTATTTATAATATTTTTGGAACCGTAGATATGGATTCTACACTTATCCTTGTTCACAGTAATCTATATGAAACAATTCAATGCTTGCTGCCTGACAATTCATTACCGGAAAATATTGAGACATATCTAAAACAGGCTAGTGGATTTCTATTATTAGGTCTGAAATTTGATTCGTGGTATTACCAATTAATTTGCCACAAATTAAAACTGAAAAAATCTGATACAATACCCAAAATAAATCTTAGCGCTTCTTTGCAGAATGATACAGATTCAGTAAGTATTGCAATGCGTAATTATTTTGATATAGGTTTTACAGGTGATAATCCAATGCAAGCCGTTGGGAAACTTATTAACCAATGCAATAACAACCCGCAATCACTTCGCAAAGAAACTGAACTTAGTTCCTATAACCTTTTTGTTTCCTATTCATGGAAAGATAAAGAAACCTTAAATGAGGTAAGTCGAGAAACTATGGTTGACTGGGCACAAAAATATTCAGATCTTAAAGATATAGATTCATTACTTTTTAATAGGGACAAAGATGAATTAAGTTATGGTGATAGTATTGATTCTTTTATGACTCGTATTGGTAGAGGCAAAATTGTAATCAGGATTATCAGTGATAAATATCTTAAATCCAGATTTTGTATGACTGAAGCTATTAGGATATCTAAATACAGAGATGATGAACAAAGAATATTTACTGTTATATGGGAAGATACAAACCTTGAAGATGAGCTTATTTACAGAGATTTTTGGAAAGAAAAATGTAAAGGAATATTGGAGGATAAACTGGATAATGACGATTACGATTATGCTGTGGAGATCTTCAGGTTTATAAATAGATTTTTTAAAGACTTAAAAGATAAGGTAGATCTGAGAATTAAGAAAAATGATTTTATAATTACAGAAAATGGAGAGATAAATATTTCCGATGCCAGGAAAACAGATTTTAAACAATTCATTGATGACATAATCAAAAAAATAAAAAGTAATTAAGTATGGGCTCGGAAAAAAGATACCGTTATCCCGGTATTAATTTTTATACCAAAGAAGACAGGGACATATTCTGTGGAAGGACAGATGATGCACTGAAATTATTTAATCGGGTAATGCTGAACAATACCCTTGTATTGCATGGTGAATCAGGTACCGGTAAAAGCTCATTAGTGCAAGCAGGATTAATCCCTTTATTGGAAGAATTCAATGAGAAATCCGAATCACAGCACAAAAAGCAATACCTGCCACTTACCATTCGGCTTGATTCGTTGAGAAAAATCAACACAAATGAAAATAGAATGCTTGTTCATAAAAATGACCCAATGGATATTCCGGATTTACTGGTTTCACAGACGTTAAAATTGATTAATGAGCAATACTCCTTTAAAAATCGTAAACTACCATATATTGAAGAAAAGGCTGATAGTTTCTGGTATATCGCAAAACTCTTTGAAAAAAATAATTTTACATTATTATTAATTTTCGATCAATTTGAGGAAATGCAGGGTTTTACCAAAAAGCAGAGTGAAGTGTTTTCTGAAAAACTTTCTGAATTATTTGTCTCTACTATGCCAGAAACTATTTACAAAGAATATGACCAAGAGACGGCCAAACTTGATCAGACAAAAATGTCGGAGGAAGAAAAGATAGAATATAATGAGAATATAAAATTCCTGGAGCAACCCCTGAACATAAGAATTCTTTTTGTAATCCGGGAAGATAAGCTGGGCACAATGAGTTTGCTAGCTGATTATTTTCCAGATATTTTAAAAAACGATTTTATATTATTGCCCCTTGACAAAAATTGTGCTGGCAAAGCAATTGTAGAGCCAGCACAAAAGCATGGAAACTTTATATTTGAACCCTTTAACTTTGATAAAGAGGCTGTAAATCATTTGCTTCAAAACTTGGCTGATACGGTAGCGGAGCGGTATGACCCTATTCAATTACAGATCGTATGCAGCAGTATAGAAAGAAAGATCGCAAATAAAAAGCGATTGATCAAAACCAAAGATATACCGCCGGTAGGTGACATTATTCGTGACTATTATTATGATACATGGAAAACGATAAAAACCGAATTTAAACTATCAGATGAAAACTATGAAAAAAAACGAAAAGCAGTTTTAGAACAACTGGTTATCCGAGGTAGCAGGAATCAGGTAATGGAAAAACTGCTCGTTGATGAAGGTAATGAATTGGATAAAAATATTTTAAAAAAGCTAGTAACGGATGGGTTACTCCGAAAGATTCCATCAGGAATGGATATGTTTTACCAGTTGTCTCATGACAGGTTGATAAGTCCGCTTTCTGAAGACTTGATGGATTTGAAAATAAAAGAAACTATTCAAAACGAAACTCAGGAGCAGGCATTAAAAATTAAAAGAAGAGGTCATTTTTTGATCCTTGTTATCCTTTCTTTTTTAATTGTGCTTTATGAAGCAGTTTCGCTTAATTTCAAAGCAAAAAAAGAAAAAGAAACTTTTGAAGAGAACCGATATATGCTAATTTCTAATTCTCTTATAAAAGCAGACAATCCAACTCTGAGTTATTTAATTGCAAGAGACTTGTTGAAAAAATATCCCAATTCTAGTAAAGGGGCAAAATTCGTTAATAATTTTGATAGCAGTTCAGCTAATGTTTATCTTAGAGGTATATATCCATCATTGTCGGAAGTAGTATCTGCTAAAATTTTAGATGGAAATAGGCTATCGGTCTATGAAAAACATAACCAATACATTTGGGATATTAAAATGGAAATATTGCCTAAAAAGATACCTTCTATTAAAAGGGAATTCCTTGTTAAACGAATCCAAACATTAACCAGACAATTTGAGGTATTTAAAATAGATTTAGAAAGAGATACTGTTATTATTATTAAAGATGAAACAGGAAAAGAACTTAAAATAAGAGGAAGTATTTCTAATTTAGAAAATATCGCAATTTCACCTGATAATAAATACTTGCTTTTTGAAAATGACCTTTACAGATTGAAAGACTCAAAAAAAATAGCAGTTTTATTCCCATATAAAAAAGAAAAATTCTGGCATGACTCTAAGGAATATATGCAATGCGCTTCCATCTTTTTGAGTAATAATCGTATTGCTGTAGCTTATGAAAATGGAAAAATAAGGGTATTTGAAATTGAAAAGAATCCAAAATCAATAATAAAGGCAGTGACCACTATCGAGTCAGATAACAATATCTTATCTACTACTTATAATAATAGGATAACCACTTTGGCAATTGGCGGTAGGAACCATTACCTTTTGGCAGCTAACGCCCAAAAGAGTATTTATGTGTTTGATATTTCCAAAACCAGAATTAATGAAAAAATAACAGCTCCATATTTTAGTAATCAAGTTGCAGAATTAGAAGGACATTATAGCCCAGTTATCTGTATGTCGGTTTCTAAAGACAACAAACTACTATTAAGTGGTAGTAGAGATAATACAGCAATTTTATGGGATCTTGAAAATATGAAAAAAATAACTACACTGAAAGTACAAAATTCCGGACAAATAAAATATGTTGGGTTTTCAAATAATAATCAGGACCTGGTTACAATCTCAGATAATAATATAGTATATGTTTGGAAGCGTGGCCAGGCTTCTAATTTGTATAACAATGGACAATTATACCGCTTTTCACCTTTCAACTATGCTGTTTGGGGATTAAAAGAAAATGAATATTGCTTCCCCCAGGATACAGTTACGACATTAGGGCTGTACAATGCTATTATAAATTACATATTGAATATGCACTTAGGAAATAAATATCTTAGGGATGAAAGTAATAATAACAGTTTAAAAACTGCTGTTCTTGAAATTAAAAATATCCACCTTAAATTGACAAAACGAAAGGATTTTAATAATGTAGTAGTTGATTATAACGAGGCATTATTAAATCAACGTTTTTATGAGTTTCTTCTTTCTGTACCTAGTAAACAAAATGATATTGAATATAGTATTTTAAAAGCAAAGTATCAACTCGCTGAATGGAAAATATTTTTATTAGACACAATTGAAACAAACAATGCAAAAGAACTTCTTTATTTGTTTTCAAACAATGCCAATTCAAAAGTAGATAGACAGCGCAGCGACGCGGATGATCTTAAACTTTTAAAATTCTATCGTGATTCAGTTTTGTCTCCTCTTAATATAAAGTATAGCCAAAATACCTATTTAATAAAATTCAAGAAGTGGGTTGATTTTCAGTGGCTAAAATATTATTTAAACACTGGGAAATTTATTGAAGCTCTCAGTGTGGTCAATAAACTTTCGAATGAAAACCCGAATGCAATCAGTTACAAAATTTATCTAGTTGCAACATATTTAGGGACAGACAAATATATTGATGCAGCAAAACTATACAGGAATATTTTGAATATAAATAATAAGGGATTCATCGAACAAATTATTAGGGAGCTATTTAATAGACTCAAAGAAAAAAATATTGCTCTATTTAACATAAACAAATTTGAAAAAGAGTATGGACTTGAAAAATTATTAGAAGAACAATAAACATAAATATTTATTCAAATCTGGGAAAAAATCATTATTGAACTTGAGATTTCAATATCAATTTGAAGCTAAATTAATTTTAATTTTAGTTTTGAATTTGCTCTAAAATTATTACACTTATTTTTCTTAATTATTTTAACATATATTTCTCAGAGGTACTGTACCATATGTCAATTATATTTTAGATATGATTATTTAACCTTTATATAGAAAGGAAATCTCCTCAATTTAGATGTGTTGTTTATGAGTTTGATTATAGAAAATACTCAAATATGAGTATTGTAGAAAAGCATATTTTTTTTAATATTTGACATTTACTATATTGTATTGAACCTCAATAATAATTGATTTCAGCATTTCTGGGGTTTAATGATCATTTAAGCTATATATAAATAAAACCAGGAAGCCGAAAAAGGGATAAAAGAGTAGGCAATTAAAACATTATCTATGTTTAATTCTCCAATTTTAGATGTAACTATAGGTTTAGCATTTATATTCCTGATGTATAGTCTTCTGGCTACTTCTGTTAATGAAGCTATCGCTACTCTTTTCGGATTAAGAGCAAGAATGTTGAAAAATGCTATCATAGAAAGAATGCTGGCAAATAATAAGGTTGATAATTTATGGAAAAGCGTACTTATTGGCTTCAAGGAGTTCTTTTTAGAGTTCATTAAAATATTTATTGGAAAAAGAGAAAAAAAAGAAGAAGAAAAGAAAATAGGGGATAAATTTTTTGAACATCCTTTGATTAAAAACAATGGCTCTTCCAAAATATTCTCAACACCATCTTATTTACCTGCCAATAACTTTTCAACAGTATTAATAGATATCTTAAAACAAGAATTTGACAAAAGGCTTGATAAAATTGCTACCTATAAGCGTTCATTATCGTCAAATGAGGAAGAAAAAGCCAATATGGAGCAAAGCCTAAAATATAGTTCAGATGTAATAAAGATAAAAGAAATCATAGAATATTATGGAAGGTATTATCAAGGGTTAGAGGAAACACCTGATTTACCCATTATTGATAAAGAAACCTGGCAAATATTAAATCTCCACCTGCAGGATAGTATTTATAATATAGATAAATTTATACTAAAAATTGAAGGATGGTTTGAGGATTCTATGAATAGGGTTACTGGATGGTATAAAAGACAGACTCAAATAATTCTTTTCTTTATTGGAATTTTAATGGCAGGATTATTTAATGCAGACACAGTGCAAATAACTTCCAGGCTTTCAAATAACCGGGAAGCAAGGGAAAAACTTGTACAACTTGCAATACAGGCAACTGATAAATATAAAGATGATCCAAGGGTAAAAGGAAATGATAATTCGAATGCACCGACAAATTCAAAAACAGCTTCAGTTAAAGCAGATTCGGCTTATAAAATATTTAAACAATATCAGGTCAAATTGGATAGTATTATAAATATTCAGCGAAAAGATTTAGAAGAAGCAAATGACATAATTGCAGTTGGTTGGGGTGATTTTGGAATGAAAATGGATAGTGCAAGTGTATTGTCTGAATATGAAAAACATAATTCTGAACATTCCAAAAAGAAAGAATATGTAATTTATAAGAATTCGCCTCCTAAACTAAGACAAACAGTTCTTGAAAGCATATATCAGAAACAATGGATTAAATATAAACTCGGTTACGTTTGGAATCAGTTTATAAAACCTAAAAAATTTCTTGGATTTTTAATCACTGCTTTTGCTATTGGCCTGGGCGCACCATTTTGGTTCGACTTACTAAATAAATTAGTAAAGCTTCGTGCAACAGGTAAAAAAGAGGATAGTGATAACAGTAATTCATCAGTGTCAATTCAACAACCTATTAATGTTAATGTTAACACTCAATCAGGTGAGGAGGCCGTAGGTTAATAGATGCTTCAACTTATCGTAACTGCAAAAAAATTAAATAAAAGGAAATATGTTCCTGCTAATTTACCGGAAACAGCAGGGATTATAGGATTTGTCAATAACAAATTCAGTTTTCAGGGAGAAGAAGTAAAAATAGTACCAAATCCAGCCTTAGGTAAATGGTATAAGGATAGGGATAATAATTATTATTGGGGAGGAGGATTACAAATAATGGAAGATATTCTGGAGGAAGAAGTAAATATAACAATACCTGATAATTTCTTAGTAGAAATGATACCAATAACAACGGTTGATAAAAGAAAGATTGAACAAGTCATTAATGCTTTTGAGTCTGCGTCTATAATTGGTAATTATGCTAAATTAACTAAAGAAGAGGACCATTTAGATTCTATTACTAAAATTAAGAGTATTCAGATTTCCTATGGCCGTTCACAAACTACAGAATACAGTACTTTAAAAGCCTTGGTAACAGATTATATTGATAAAAATGGTTTATATGCAAAGGATCTACTTCCTTATTTAAACAGGGTTGGAAAAAAACCAAGCCTGGCAAATGACAATTTATTTTGCAAAACACTTATAAATGCTGGTAAAAAGGATCCAATAATGAAAATCTGTCAGGATAACTTATTTGAGATAAAATATTACCAGCCTGCATTCAGTTGGTTTAGTCAAAATGGATTTTCCTTTCCTCTAAGTATGTTAGTAATTTATGATAGCAAAATACAATCAGGTAGTGTTATTCCAGCATTAAGGATAAAGTTTGCAACTGTTGTGCCAAAAAGCGGAGGAGATGAAAAGGAGTGGATAACTAATTATGTAAATGTCAGGCATGAATGGCTCTCAACTTATTATAAAAATACGAATTACCGGACAAAGTGTTTTAAAGAACAAATCAAAAATAATAATTGGGATTTATCCCAATCAATTAATGCTAATGGCCACATTATTAATTAAATAATGATCCCATAATATGCAATTAGTAGTATCTGTAAAAAAACTAAATAAACGAAAGGAAATTCCCTTGAGTTTACCTGAGCCTTTTGGTATTGTTGGGCAAGTAAATGAGGGTTATAGTTTTGAAGGTATTGAAATAACTGCTGTCCCAAATGTCGCATTGGGAAAGTGGTACAGAGACAGAGACGGTTTTTTTTATTGGGGAGGAGGAGTAATAGAGCTCAAAACTTTAGATCAGCGACCTTGGCAGTTTATACAATCAAAAATGAGCTGGGTACATGATAGTGTTGCCAATGGAGGTTTAGGGATTGTGGATTTATGGAATAAAATGAGAGTAAGAGGTAAAGGTGTTAAAGTTGCAGTAATTGATAGTGGAGTTGATATCTCACATATTGATTTAAAGCCAATATTTTCAATAAGTTTTTTGAGTGATTCTAGTATGATTGATAGTGAAGGACATGGAACAAATATGGCTGGAATTATTGGAGGATTAGGGCATATTGTAACTGGAATTGCACCAGAATGTGAATTGTTGATTGCCAAAACAGATCCTGAAATAACCGACAGTATCGTGAAGGCATTACAATGGGCAAATGAAAAAAATGTTGATGTTATTTCAATAAGTTTTGAATGTCAAATGGATAGCAAAATAGAAATAGAGCTACAAAAGTGTTTCAATAATAATATTGCAATAATTTCCTCTGCTGGTAATTCGGGTGAGCTTGATATAATAATTAATAATTTTCCTGCATCTAGTCCATATTGTTTTAGTATTGGTTGTTTTGGGAAAAACTATAAGCGAATGGCTTGTTCTAATATTTCTAATTATTTAAAATTACTAGCGCCCGGTGAAAAAATTTTAACAGCCGCTTTAGAAAACAAAAAAGAGGAAATTAATGGTGATACAAGTATCGCAACTGCTATAACGAGTGGTGTGGTAGCCTTATTCTTGGCTTCTGAAAGGTATAAAAGCCGACAAGTTTATGGAAAAGAAATTATTGAAATTTTATGCAAAAATGCTGATAAAAGAAACAATGGAAACGATAATTATAATTTTTATTATGGGTTTGGGTTACTTAGTCCTAATACATTAAATTTTACATAAAATAAATCTATATGAAGTTTAATTCTTTAATAATTTTTTTGATATTATTCAATATTAAAACTGAAATAAAATGCCAGGTCTTACTATATGATGCAATTAAAATTAGAGGATACTTTGACGAGACTAAAAATAAATTTTCAAATAATAATGATTCACTCAAACAATATGCTACTATATTAAAGGCCTATTTACCAATGAAATATAAGTTGAATGAATCTTTAAATAGTGAGGCAGTGTTAGTCTATTTAGAGAAAGTTTCAAAAAATCCTTTCTTAAGTCCATATTTTCCTAAATTGAGAAATTCTACACCCAATACCTCCAAATTTATTTCCAATTCTATTTCATCTCTAGGAGGCATAAAAATCCCCAATGATGTTCTTTTTGGGATTACAGATTTTATAGTTAAAAGAACAAAACAAGAATTAAGTATTGCTTTCTTCGATAAATTCAGAGCTATTTTGAATGATCCAAAATATGTTGATCTACAAACTGTTTTTCCTCAAACTTATAAATGCTTTAATGCAATTGGAAATGAGATTTATCAATACCAAGCCTATATTCAAGGAATTAGGGAAGCTTTTAAAAAAGACATTTTAGCTCTAGATAGAAATTTACCCAGCATTATAGAAAATCATCCTGTTTTTTGGAATAAACACAAGGAATGGAAATCTTCTTTACAAGGTGCTTTTTATATAGCTGGAGCAATTTCTGATAAAATACATCCTGGAGATATATTGAATGATTATCCTGTCGAATTTTTAGCCCCTTTAAATACAAATTGGAAGGGAGCATTTCAAACACTTCAATTGTTTTCATTCTCCTTAAGAGACAGTTCTAATACTAAAGATAATTCTTATTGGGTAAAGCCAAAACTAGTAAAGCTCTTGGTAACTGACGAGATTGCATTTAAGATATATTTAGGATTGATTTATGAGCAGGCTAAAAGTAAGGAAAATGAAATAAAGTTTGAAATCAAGAATGTTTCTTATCCTCTTGTCGATATATTAGACAATTTAGCTGCTAACTTTCAAAGAGATTATAAAGATTATTCAAGTTTCCTAAGCAATTTGGCCGAGAAAACTAATAAATTGAATGTTTTAATTAAAAATAATACAATAACTGACAATGATTCAATTGCCATTCAAAAATATTATGATTACTATAATGCCACACTAAACTTGTTTCAGCATAGTACTGAAATAAGTAAATTACCATATATCAAAAACTTTTTGCCAAGCCTTGCAGATACTTTAAAACCATATTTTGACATTGCCCATACTACTGCAGACTTAGTAATGGATATTAAACAAAAAAACTTTTCATCAGCAGTTATAGATGCAGCTCATATTTACGACTTAGTAAAAACAAATCAGGCTAAAAATGATACAATAAATGCGAATTCATTAAAGTCAGTTTGTTATAGAAATCTAAAAAAATCATTAATTAATAAAATCAAACACATTACAGCCACAAATGATTTGGAGCAAATTTTTAATTTAACAGAGACAGAAAAAAAATATGACCATAATAAAGAGTTGAAACTAATAATCAAGAAATTAAAAAGAGCAAAAAACTTAGCTGATTTAAAAAAACAGTTAAATTTTGTTGATAGTCAAGTTGATTTAATAGATTTTGAAAAAAAATCTGAAAAACTATCCAAGGTTGTTATAGCCACAGAAATATTAAAATCCAAAAACAGCTTCTTTAAATATGGTTCATTTATGGCAGCAATGTCTATTGCAAACTCTCCCGAAGAAGTTGAAAATGCAATCGAAGCAATTGCACTCCCAGCAGGATCATCCCGGATTAAAAGAGAAACTTCATTTAATGTATCATTAAATGCTTATTGCGGTTTATTTGTTGGCAATGAAGTAATCAAAGTATTGGATGATAAAAATAAAGCTTTTTCAAGATTCAACAGTTTTGGCTTAACAGCACCGATTGGCTTTTCTATAAGTTGGGGGCATAGGTATTTACCTTTTCCTTTTTCGGAAATTGGATGTTTTAGCAAATCGTCTGTAGGGTGGTCATCTAGCTGGTTTATCTCTTTAATAGATCTCGGCGCTGTTGCTGCGTTTCGATTTACTAACCCCGCAGCAGCAGAAGTACCTACTATTCAATTAAAAGATATTTTCTCCCCGGGAATTTTTTTGGTCATTGGGTATACCTAAATCACCATTATCCTTAAATTTTGGAGTTCAGGTGGGTCCTAACTTAAGAAAAGTAAATGATATGTTAAATGATTATTCAAATACTACATATACAAGGTACAGTGTTTCAATTTGCGTTGATTTACCACTATTGAATCTTTATACAAAGTCCAAATAAATGCAATTGTTTAAAATTATGATAATTTAATAATAAAATCTGAATTATGTCTAAATGGGGCCTATTTGCTAATCGTTATGAAACTGTACAGCCACGAAAAATACTTTCTCTTGACGGTGGTGGTATTAGAGGTGTACTTACACTTGAAATTTTATTAGAGCTTGAAACTCAACTAAAGCTAGCTCTAAGTAAAGATGATACTTTTACCTTAAGTGATTATTTTGACTATATAGGAGGAACAAGTACGGGTGCTATAATAGCTGCAGGCTTATCAAAAGGAATGTCTGTGAAGGAGTTACAGGACTTTTATGAGCAAAAAGGAGAGGCAATGTTTGACAAAGCTTTTTTATTAAAAAGAGTAAAGTATTTTTATAATGACGGACCACTGGTACAGGAACTTAAAAATATTTTTTTAGATAAAGATATTGATTTGAATTCAGGTGTACTTAAAACATTACTCCTAATTGTTACCATGAATCGTTCAACAGATTCACCCTGGCCTATCAGTAATAATCCTTTTGCTAAATATAATGCTTCTGAAAGACCGGATTGTAATTTACGCATACCACTCTACCAATTAATACGTGCCAGTACTGCTGCTCCTGCTTATTTCCGTCCTGAAACAATGCAATGGGATCCAAATAATCCTGAAAAAACATTTGTATTTGTTGATGGAGGAGTTTCTCCTTATAATAATCCAGCTTTTCTAATGTATAGAATGGCTACTCAAAAACCTTATGGTTTAAATTGGAAAACAGGAGAAAAAGAATTATTAATTGTTTCTGTAGGTACTGGTTCAGCACCAAGTCCAGGTTCTTATGATAATCTCCTGGACACAATTACATCTCTCCCCAATAATCTTATGTATGCCATGCAGGTGGACCAGGATATTAATTGCCGGACAGTAGGACGCTGCATTTTTGGTGCGGCTATTGATCGTGAAATTGGGGATATGATTGCTACAGATCAGAACAATGCTGTATTAAGCCTGGATATTGATACCAATCGCCATTTTAGTTATGTGCGATACAATGCTGATCTTAGTGAGAAAGGTCTAAAAGAATTAGGACTAAATGATATCGAAAGTGATCATGTACGTCAGATGGACTCTGTTAAATATATGCCTCAGATGAGGAGAGTTGGTAGAGCAGCCGGAAAAAAACAGGTAAATGTTCAATCGCATTTAAGAAGTTTTATTTAAAAATTTATAAATCAAAAAATGTCTAAAATACTTTTTTTCAAATTTGTAAATGAATTCTATGAGAGTATTTATTGTTAGGCCATTTGGAAATAGGTCTGTTGTTAAAAAGGATAAATCGACTGGAGTCATTAGTTCGGTAAACTTTGATTTTGATAAAGTCGAAAGGGAGTTAATCAAACCGGCAATGAAACAATTGAATCTTTCCGGGGGTACCACCGGGGAAGTTTTTGAAGCTGGAGATATCAGGGAGGATATGTTTTCTGAGCTTTTAATTGCAGATATTGTAATTGCAGACATTAGTATTTACAACGCAAATGTTTTTTACGAATTGGGAATTCGGCATGCATTGAGAGATAAAAGAACAGTATTAATAAAATGTTCGGGATTTGATGAAACCCCTTTTGACATAATTGCTTATAGATACATTTCTTATGACGAAGATAAACCAGCCGAATCCTTAGAAAATTTAAAAAGGTCCATTAGAGAAACAATAGATACAAATAGAACAGATAGTCCGGTATTTAATGTTTTACCACAACTTATAGCTCAAGATCCTGAGAAATATTTGGCACTTCCAAAGGACTTTATTAACTCAGTCAGAATAGCGGAAGCAAGCAAACAAACAGGAATGTTGGCTTTACTGGCTTATGAGGCTGAAAGTTTTGGCTGGAAAATCCCTGCACTTAGATTAATTGGAGAGGCATTGTTTAAAATGAAAGCTTTAGAAACAGCTAAAATAGTCTGGGAAAAAATAATAAAGGATAATCCAAATGATTTAAAAGCAAATGAATTATTGGCCACTATTTATCAAAGATTGGCTGAACAGGAAATGAAAATGAATCCAGAAGAAGCTATTTCATTATTAGTTAAATCCGATCTGGCAATTGAAATTTTAATTAAAGATGATTGCATAACTAATTCTCAAAAAGCAGAAGCTTATGCCTTGCAGGCTAGAAATGCGAAAACAAATTGGATAAATTCATGGAATGGTTTAACTGGCATAGAACGAAATAAAAAAGCATTGAAATCTTTATACCTTCAAAATGCCTTAAAGTTTTATGAAAAAGGATTCTGTGAAGATCTAAACCATTTTTATTCTGGTATTAATGCACTTGGGCTATTGATTACATTGATTTCACTTGCTGAAAATAATTCAGATATATGGGAACTGGACTTTGAAACTAAAGAAGAAGCTGACAGGGAATTAAGGAATTTAAAAAATAAATTTCAAAAGCTATCTACCACTGTGCAGGTTTCAATAGAAGCTTCTAAGAATAAACTTGAAAATAAGGGAGAAACAGATAATTGGTTAAATATCACTGAAGCAGATTTTAATTGTCTGATATCAAGCAACCCGGCTAAAGTGGCAAGTATTTATCAAAGAGTGCTTGAAAGTGCCAATGAATTAAACTGGGATGCTACTATTCGCCAATTGAAAATATATGAAAGCCTTGAAATTAAAACTGAGAATGTCAAAGCTGCATTAAGCGTATTTCCAAATAGTAAAGTACAACAAAAGCAAAATATTTATTACATTCTTTTTACCGGTCACATGATTGACAAAGCAGAGAGAAAAGAGCCACGTTTTCCTCCTTCAAAAGAAGATAATGTCAGGAAATCTATAACGGAAGCTTTAACTAAAGTAAAAAATAATATAGATGAAAACAACAGCTTTGTTGGAATTGCAGGTGGGGCATGTGGGGGAGATATTATGTTTCATGAAATATGTGCAGAAATAGGAATAAGAAGCGAATTATACCTGGCTTTACCACGGGATCAATTTCTCGTTGAATCAGTTGCATTTGCAGGTAACAATTGGATTGATAGATTTGACAATCTGTATAGAAAACTAACTCGCCATATTTTATCTGATGATTTAAATTTACCTAAGTGGTTAAAGGATAAAGAGGATTATAATATCTGGACCCGAAATAATTTATGGGAATTAAATAGTGCTTTGGTAAATGGTGGTATGAATATGACACTAATAGCACTTTGGGATGGTAAAGGAGGAGATGGTCAGGGAGGTACTGAGCATATGGTAAAAGAAGCAAAAAGTAGAGGTGCAAAAACAATCAACCTTGATATAAATAATTTTTAGCTTATTCATTTG
>Ga0193744_1000084_pt1 | contig 35842 bp, 30 predicted proteins | sample L1a1metaG_FD_143056 | JGI IMG/M metagenome (GOLD analysis project Ga0193744, IMG submission 143056) | Soil microbial communities from a riparian zone of the East river system, Colorado, United States - L1a1 | ecosystem: Environmental > Terrestrial > Soil > Riparian zone | place: USA: East River...
CATTTTATCCTACTCAAATGGCTAAAGAAGAGGGGTACGACCAGGTATTATGGACCGATGCAATACACCATGAATATATAGAAGAGTCGGGTACCATGAATGCCATGTTTATTATTGATGATGTGATTATCACCCCATCACTGGAAGGTAGTTTATTGGATGGTATTACCAGGGATTCGATAATTACTTTAGCAAAAGATCATAGAATGAAGCTGGAAGAAAGACGCATTTCTTATAAAGAAATAGAAGCAGATTTTAAAGCACGGAAAAAAGTAGAAGCATTTGGAATAGGAACAGCAGCAGTTATTGCACCAATTGAACTCATTGGCATAAATGGAAATGACTATTATCCATACGTAAAAGAGGACGCCAAAATGTTTACATTAAAGTCATTATTGCAGGATATAAGATTGGGGAAGACGGCTGATATACATGACTGGAATTACATTATTCATATTTAAGATCAAATCATTAAACTTTATGTGTTAATGCTGCTTATATTTTATAACTGAAGAAACTGTTTTAAACCCTTGTGTGAAAAATGAAAGCAAAGTATAAAATTGTAGTATTAGGTATAGGTGGTGTAGGTGGATATTACGGAGGCAGACTGGCCGGATATTATGCAAATTCAGATGATGTAGAGGTAATATTCATTTCAAGGGGGGAAAATGAAAAAGCTATAAAAGAAAATGGCTTAACCATTATTACCCCTAAAGGTCAAGATATTGTGTATCCCTCTATTATTACAGATAATGCTGACGGCTTAGGTAAAGCAGATCTTCTTATTTGTTGTGTAAAGAACTATGATTTGGAGTCTAGTATCGAATCAATAAAAGAATGTATTAATAATAAAACTGTGATTATTCCCTTATTGAATGGTGTGGAAGCTAGTGAAAAAATAAGGAATATTTTTCCTGATGCCAGGGTATGGGAAGCGTGCGTATATATTGTGGCCAGGTTGAGTGGTCCGGGAGTTATTGAAGTGGGTGGCAATATAAATCAATTGTATTTTGGTTCTGACACTGCAAAACAGGCTGAATTAGAAAAAGTCTATGATTTATTAAATGCTGCTGGTATCAATGTATTTTTATCTACTAATATTATTCAAACCATTTGGGAAAAATTTCTTTTTATTTCACCATTTGCCAGTATTACTACCTGGCTTGATATACCCATTGGAGAAGTTCTACAATCTGAAGAACACAAGGTATTATTAGACAAACTGATTGAAGAAATCCTATCCGTGGCCAGGATTAAAGCTTTGCATTTTCTTGTGGATATAAAACAAAGTATATTATCAAAAATGGCTGGTGTTCCTTTTGAAACACTATCTTCTATGCACAGCGATTTTAGAAGATCTCATAAAACTGAATTAGAAGCATTAACGGGTTCTGTGATCAGGTATGCTAAAGAGTCAGGAGTTTCTATACCTTATTATGAACAAATTTATAATGATTTGAAGCAGAAGTCACTTAATTAAAATTGGCTATGATGAAGACGATAGGGCTTATAGGAGGAACCACCTGGTTATCTACTATTGAATATTACAGAATTATAAATCAGGAGGTTAATAAAAGGCTGGGTGGAATGAACTCAGCTAAAGTATTATTATATTCATTAAACTTTGAAGAGTTTAAACCACCTTCAGATCCTGAAGCATGGGGGCCTATTGTGACGCTATTGAGTAATATAGCAATTACCCTGGAAAAAGGAGGAGCTGATTGTCTGGTAATTGGAGCAAATACTCCACATATGGTTGCTGATCAGGTACACAAGAATATTACGATTCCGATTATAAATATTGCAGAGGTAACGGGTTTAGAGATCAGGAAGAGGGAAATTACTAAAGCTGCCTTATTGGGAACCAAATTTACCATGGAACTTAGGTTCTTTAAGGATAAATTACAACTGGCTGGAATAGAAACCATTATACCGGATGATATTGACAGAGAATTTGTACATAATTCCATATATCATGAACTGGCGAAAGGAGTGTTTAGTGAAGAAACAAAAGCCAGGTATATTGAGATTATTAAGAAGCTGATATTACAAGGTGCTGAAGGAGTAATATTAGGATGTACTGAAATACCATTACTCATTAGCCAGGAAGATTCAAGTATACCGATATTTGATACAACGCTTATCCATGCCAATGCTGCAGTAGATTTTGCTTTATTAGAATTGGCCAGATAAGCGTAAAAATAATGGAACAAATTAATGCTACATATAAAGACTATTTATTTTCTTCAGATAAAAATCTGATGCAATGGTCTTTTATACATTCATGGATCTCCAAGGAGTCTTATTGGGCAATGAATATTCCAATTGAAACTGTAATGATAGCAGGGGAAAATTCCTATTGTATAGGTGTTTTCGATAATGGATCTCAAATAGGCTATACCAGAATTATTACTGACTATGCTACTTTCGCTTATCTGGCTGATGTATTTATTATAAAGGAACACAGAGCTAAGGGTTTATCAAAGTATATAATGGAACTCATTATGAATTTGGACTGGATAAAAGGATTAAGAAGGTTAATGTTAACTACTTTAGATGCTCAGGAATTGTATAATCAGTTTGGTTTTCATCCTCCTCTTTATCCTGAAAGGATTATGGAGATCAGGAGGGATAATATTTATGGAAATTAAAAAATGAAAAGGAAAAATGTACGATATACGATGTATGAGAGAAGAGCTGAAGTTTGAGGTTTAGTTTAAAGTGCTTCTGCTCGGGTATTCTAATAGATCATAAGTTAAAATAAGATCGGGTTATTAAAATCAGTAGTTGTCTAATATAATAATAATTAATTTTGCAGTATAATTAACTCATAAAACTAATCCATATGGCAACAATCAGACTGGGTGATATAGCACCTAATTTTCAGGCAAATACTACAGCAGGTAAAATAGATTTTTACGATTATTTAGGTGACGGCTGGGGAGTATTATTTTCACATCCTGCAGACTTTACGCCCGTTTGTACCACAGAACTTGGTAGAACAGCATCCCTTAAAGCAGAATTTGATAGTCGAAATGTCAAAGTTTTGGCATTAAGTGTTGATCCTCTGGATAAACATAATAGCTGGGTGAATGATATCAATGAGACTCAACATTGTACAGTAAACTTTCCGATTATAGCAGATGAGGATAAGATGATTGCTAATATGTATGACATGATACATCCCAATGCTTCCGAGACTTTTACCGTGAGATCCTTATTTATTATAGGCCCTGATAAGAAAGTTAAATTGATGATTACCTATCCGGCTTCAACTGGAAGGAACTTTCATGAAATATTAAGGGTAATTGATTCATTACAACTCACTGCTAAATATAGTGTCGCAACCCCTGCCAACTGGCAGGAAGGAGAAGATGTAATCGTTGTACCGGCAGTAAGTACTGAGGATGCCATGGTTAAGTTTCCAAAAGGATTAAACATAGTAAAACCCTATTTGAGATATACTCCGCAACCTGATAAATAAAATCTCTTTAATGGACAAGAAATTATGATATCCAAACCAGTCAGGATTTTAATACTCTTTATTATTGGTGGGCTCATATGGTATGGTAGTTTTTATATTTTTTTTATACTATCTAATGCACAAGGTGTATTAGCAAACCCTGCATATCAAAGCAGTAAGTTTTTAAAAGTGTTTATGGATTATGAACCATTGCCGAGAATGTTAAAGGACAGCTATCTAATTTATAAAGGATTTTACCTGATTGGAACATTATCTCTCATAGTATTCCTGTACTTGAATAATAGAATAAATACTAATTGGATTAAAAAGGCATTTTCATTTAGTCTGATTCAATGGGCATTAATGATTCCCTGGTTTGAGTTTTACCTGCCTTATAATGTCATGCATGAGCCTTTTAATTTAGTACTGTTAGAAGCAGGATTATGGTATGGGGTAATTTTACTGGTCAGTGTAGTTTACTCCTTTATTCTAAATTTTAAGCCGATCTATTAATTATATTTTAAAGATGGATGGATATAGACATGTATTAGAAATTGCGGTAAGATTTAAAGATGTCGATATGATGGGTCATGTCAATCATGCCAATTACCTTACCTATGTGGAAGATGCAAGACTAAAGTATTATGATGCAGTTTTTGGTACAAATACAGACTGGCACACACAACATGGACTAATAATGGCAAGAATAGAGATTGACTATAAACTGGCCATTAGATTTGATGATATCATTAAGGTGTCTACTAAGTGCACCAAACTAGGGCATAAAAGTTTTGAAATGGAATGGATTATTGCCAAACATTCAAATCAAATAGAACTAATTGCAGCGCAGGGGAAAGCAATTATTGTTTGTTATGATTATGAGCTAAATAAGGCAATAGATATTCCGGCTGAAAGAAGATTAATGTTAACAGAATATGAAGGTCTCAGATAAATTAATGCAAAGAATATGAATATTAAACTATACCAGGTAGATGCTTTTACAGATACTTTATTTAAAGGTAATCCTGCTGCAGTATGTCCCTTAGAATATTGGCCAGAAGATGACTTACTTCAAAATATTGCTATGGAAAATAACCTGGCAGAAACTGCATTCTATATAAAAATGGAGGATCATTTTGAAATTAGATGGTTCACACCCAGTATAGAAGTTGATTTATGTGGGCATGCAACACTGGCCACAGCACATGTTCTTATCAAACACGAAGGATTAAAAGAAGATGTTATAAGATTCATTTCACCACGAAGTGGCATATTAAATGTATTTAAAAAGGGAGATTATCTTACACTTGATTTCCCTGTTGATGTATATAAACCAGTTGAAATAACAGAAAAAATTCAAGCTGGTTTTAGTATCAAAATTATGGAAGCTTACCTGGGTAAAACAGATTATATGCTGGTGTTTAAAGATGAAGATCAGATTAGAAAGTTGGAAGTAGATCTTATTAAAGTGGCTAATTTAGAAGAATGCAGGGGAGTTATTGTTACGGCACCAGGAACAAAGTCTGATTTTGTATCCCGTTTTTTTGCCCCACAGTCGGGTATTAATGAAGATCCGGTCACGGGTTCATCACATACAACGCTTACGCCATATTGGTCTGATAAGTTGGGTAAACAGGAGTTAACAGCGTATCAATTGTCACAAAGGGGTGGATATTTGAAATGCAAGAATAAGGGTAAAAGGGTTGAGATTAGTGGAAAGGCTAAAACATTTATGGTCGGAGAAATAGTATTGGAATCTTTCCCTGAATAGATATTTTGAAGGGTTGGGCTCCTAAAAGAGCTAGTTGTATTTTTTTGATTGATTACTACTAACATTTAACTCCGCTGGGGATAAACGCCGATATCTTATTTAATTAATTATTCAATTTCTTGATTTGCATGGTAGGGACAAATATCCCCAGCAGGGTAAAATGCTAGTAGTAAAGTATGCCAACTCTCAACTCACTTCTTTAGGAGTGAAACTGTGACCACAAATTTAAAGCACGCTAGATGAAGTGGACTTAATCTAGTAAAAGGGTATCATATTAATAGCTCAATCTATTGCAATACTCAATTTATAAATTGAATATTTATATGGTAAAGTTAAATCCCTCTTGGTTAAAGCTTATATGATATGTACAACATCCGATCCTTATTAAATAGAATGCTCATAATTGCCTTGTAGTTATTTTCATTATCAAACCTACGAAAGCCCAGGACTGTAAATGCAGCTTAAAAGAAGTATTGAATAATACCGTTACTTCATGCAATAAAACTATAGGCACTGTTGTCACTGTATCCACTACAACTGAACTTTATAATGCCATTAACCTGGTAAATTCGACCGGTGGAAATATGACGGTCCTTATTAAAAATGGGGTTTACCCAATTGCTTCTACTTCCTGGTATCCATACATAACTGCAAATAATGTCGTGTTCAGAAGTTTTTCGGGTAATAGAGATTCAGTTATATTAACCGGCACTGGAATGAAAAGTGTTTCTCCAGATGTTGAGATTGGACTTTACGCAGTTGGGAATAATATCACCATTGCAGATTTAACCATAAGAGAGGTAGGCAATCATGGTATAGCGACAGTTGGAGACAGTATTTTTATACATAATGTCAGGGTACAAAATACCTATGAACAAATGATTAAGGGTAATGGGGTAGGTGACGGAGCTGATTATGGTAGAGTTCAATGTTCTTTGATGGAATACACAGCAGGAATTGGCCCGGAATATTATATAGGCGGAATAGACATTCACCTCGGAGATCATTGGATAGTGAGAGATAATGTATTTAAACATATTCAAAGTCCATCAGTTTCTGTTGCAGAACATGCAGTGCATTTCTGGAAGAATGGTTCAGATAATACGGTAGAAAGGAATCTTATAATTAATTGTGACCGAGGTATAGGTTTTGGATTGGGAGATAGTCCAAATACCGGGGGAAAGATTCGCAATAATATGATATACAATGATGGCTCGGGTGTATTCAGTGATGTCGGTATAGGACTTGAAACTTCCCCCGGGACAAAAGTTTATAACAATAGCATTTATATAAATTATCCAAATTCAATTGAATACCGTTGGCCATCCACTGTAGATGTTGACATTAAAAATAACCTTTGCAATAAGTTGATAAAACAGAGGGATGGAGCACAGGCCAATCTGGCTACTAATATTACCAATGCACAAGCAGACTGGTTTGCTGATGTAACCGAAGGAGATTTACATTTAATAAGCAATAATCCTTTAGTAGTTGATCAGGGCAGTTATCTTGTACCGGAGGTGGTAGATGATATTGACCAGTTAATAAGACCTCAAGGTGCCGGATTTGATATAGGAGCACAAGAGTATGTTATTATTACTAATGCTGGAGAAGTAAACTCAAGTAATGAAATAAGTTTATTTCCAAACCCGGTTTCTTCGGACTTATTTATAAAAAGTAATAAAGGAAATATCTACACTCCAAAGATATATAATTTGATGGGGGAATTAATTGAAACAAACATGAGACAAATTGATAAATCAGTATGGACAGCAGATTGCAGGGACCTGGTTCCCGGGTTATACTTTTGCCATATTATCAATTCAAATAATGAATTAATGCTTGTAAAGTTTGTTATGATTGCATACTGATGTTAACAGAATAGGTAAGAGTAAGGTTTACCTCATCCCCTTGTACCAAATATATGTAATCTTAATATTGCATTTAACTCATGCGCCCGGTATATGTAAGGATAGTGTTCACCCCTACCCCCACATGCAAAAAAACCAAGGTGATCTATACTTAATCTAAATATTATTCCTGCACGGGCAGGGCTGAACCCAGCCCTTACATATATCGAGTTAAATGTAAGAGTAGTATTCACCACCCTAATGCAAAATATCAAAAGTGATAAATAGATAATCTAAATATTATTCAAGAGGGCCAGAGTGAATCCTGCATTTACATATATTTAGGCTTGAAAAGTTGATTTAAGCCTTAAAATGCTTTATTAGCTTGTAGCAAATGATTCCTAATCCTGTTCCAAATGTATTAGCTAATATATCTCCGGCATCAAATATTCTACCTAAGTTTTCAAGATATTGAAGGCACTCCATTAAAATGCCATAGCTGGTACAAATTAAGAAGGCCCGGATATAAACACTAAATCCGGACTTTGTAGTTGTTAGGCCCAATGCCTCATTTACAAGAATTGAGAATATACTGTAGAAAATTGTATGAAGTAACTTATCCCTGGAAAGCAAATTCCAATGGAGCATTTCAATTGCACCGGGTGGCAACAGCGATAAAATAAATATCAATATTGCCCAGGCTATTACCAGTTTTCTACTATAGGGAATTATTCTATTCACTAATGCACTAAGGCAGCATAAGCCTCAGCATCCAGCAAGTGGTCCAATTGGGATGGATCGGTAATCCTGATCTTAATTATCCATCCTTCTCCATAAGGATCAGAATTGATCAAAGATGGATTATCTCCACCAGATTCGCTAATGGCTTGGTTTATTTCCAGAACCTCACCGGTAACAGGCATAAACAAGTCAGAGGTAGTTTTTACGGCTTCGGCAGTACCAAATACATCTCCTTCATCAACTGTTTCTCCTACTGTTTCTACTTCAACATAAACAAGATCACCTAATTCACTTTGGGCAAAATCAGTAATACCGATTGTTGCTTTATCGCCTTCTACACGAAGCCATTCGTGGTCTTTAGTATACTTTAGATCTGCAGGAAAATTCATAAGCTATTTTTGAGTGTTATAAAGGAGTATTAAATTATACAAGATTACTGTTACCTAAATAAGGAGGCAAACTTATAAAAAAATATAATGTTTGTCTCCTTATTTGTAAGATAAATATTATTAATTGGTCTTAGTTGCCATTTGCTTTTCTGCAAAGCTTTCAAGCCAGTTAAGCGTTACTGATTTAGGCCTTTCTAATCCAAGACCCAAAGCACGAGACCAGCAAAGAGACGCTAATACTCCTAATGATCTTGATACCCCAAACAATACAGTATAAAAATTATATTCTTTCAAACCATAATGTACTAACAGTGCCCCAGAATGTGCATCTACATTAGGCCATGGATTCTTTATTTTTCCGGTTGCTTCCAGGATTGGGGGAGCAATACGGTATATCTGCCACACTATTTTAACCAGGTTAGAATTGATATTATATTCATGGGCAAACTTTTCCTGTACCAGAAATCTTGGGTCTGGTTTTCTTAACACGGCATGTCCATATCCTGGTACTACTTTACCACCCTTCAACGTTGCTTTAATATATTCTTTTACTTGTTCGTCTGAAGGTTTATCTGTTCCCAGAATATCTATCATCTTAAATATCCAGGCAATTACTTCCTGATTAGCCAGTCCGTGTAAGGGTCCTGCAAGTGCATTCATTCCAGCAGATAAGGATAAATAGGCATCGCTTAAGGTAGATCCTACGAGGTGAGTAGCATGAGCAGATCCATTGCCTCCTTCATGATCAGCATGTATTACCATGTATAATCTCATTAACCTTTTAAAATCAGGGTCAGAGATTCCTAACATATGGGCAAAGTTACCTGCCCAGTCAAGTGTAATATCAGGTGCAATATGTTTTCCGTTATGATAAGTACGTCTATAAATATAAGCAGCAATACGGGGTAACCTGGCTATAACATTCATAGCATCCTCATAGGTTGCGTTCCAGTATTCATTTTTGTTCATTCCCTCGCTGTGTCTTCTTGCAAATACACTTTGATGTTGCATAGCACTTATAGCGATTGAGAATTGTGTCATTGGGTGAGTCTCCTTAGGTAAGGCCTCAATTACTTTATACACATGTTCGGGAACTACACTTCTTCTTGTCCATTGATCAGTAAGCCATTCAACATCATCAGCAGTTGGAATTTCATCTACCAGCATTAACCAGAATATTCCTTCAGCTAATGGTTCAGTATCATTAGCTGCCTTAGGAAGTTTATCCCTTAACTCGAAAATATCATATCCACGAAATTTGATGCCAACTTCAGCATCCAGTTCTGAGGTTTCCCATAACATAGATTTCACTCCTCTCATTCCACCCACTATCTGACCAAGGTTAATCTCATCGATTTTTAATGAACCATGTTCTTTAACAAGGGCGTTGAGTTTTTCCGAAAGTATATCAGCTTTTTCGTGTAACTTTAATTTTAACGGATCCTGAATCACAGTTAATGTATATTTAATTAAATAATATGGGTATAATTGTAAATTATAAACCCGGTTAAGAGATTAATGTTTCCTAACCGGGCGCAAAGTTCGCATTTTTTTTATATCTATTCAATATCTATTAGCGCTTTATCTAAATCAAATCCTGTTACACCTTTTGCTCTTAGTATTTTTTCAGTATTTGCTCTTTTTAATCTTACTAAAGCTCGGTCCTGGTTATATTTTACCATTTGGGTTTTATTCAATAACTTTCTTATTGAAAAATCGGTCCCTTCCTGAATAGATTTTTTCTTTTTATAATACATCAGCTCGTCGGTATTCTTGAAAATCTGTATATCTTCAGTATTCTTTAGTTTTCTTTCCTGTACCTTTAACATTTGAGCTTCCTGGGCTTTACTCAAACCATATTTAGTTACTAAAGGAGTAGTGAGTTTTTGAGCATCGGCTCTCAGTGCTTTTGATTCCTGGGAATATAATGAACAGGATAGCGAAAAGACTAAGAATAATAGAAATACGTTTTTCATAACTAATGATTATTTAAATTAGAGTACAAAAAAAGCGAATTCTAACGGTAACGGGAAAATTATTTTCACTTTTGTCTCTCCAATTACAAAAATAGATGTTAATTATTCAAGATAAACTGGTTAATGACGATATAGTTGAAGAATATTTTGCTTGTGATTTAAATGCCTGCAAGGGTGCTTGTTGTTGGGAAGGGGATTATGGTGCTCCTCTGGAAAAAGAGGAAATTGATATTCTGGAAGAAATAATGCCCGATGTTTTACCTTATCTGGATGAAGAAAGCAATAATATTATTAAGAATGAAGGAGTTTCAACTTACTTCAGTGATATCAAAACGGTTGGGACTCCATTAAAACAAACGGGTGATTGTGTTTACCTTGTCAGAGAAAACGGAATTGCTTTCTGCGGTATAGAAAAAGCCTATTATGATGGTAAAATTAATTTTATAAAGCCTGTTTCTTGTCACTTATACCCCGTAAGAATTGAAAAGGATAAATTTACCGGATTTGAAACACTGAGTTATAACCGCTGGAAAATATGCAACCCGGCATGTGCCAATGGTATTAAAAAAGCTATGCCACTCTATAGATTTGTCAAGAATGGTTTGATAAGAAAATATGGTACAGCGTTTTATGAAGAATTAGAAGCAGCAGCAGAACATCTACAGGAGGGATAATCTAATATCTTGTAACCAATGCAGTATTTTTCCGTTTATGCCTTAAGAAATTTTTGATAATAAGTATTAAACAACTTACTTTTGCACTGGTTTTCAAAAATAGATGGGTTTTTATTTTTATAATACTAATTCAGATATGTAAAACTTTATTACACAATATAAATCACAGATCACTGAAAATTGAATATAAATGGCACTTATAACACAGATTAGAAAACGTTCCGGATTAATTATTATCTTAATAGCACTTGGGGTTTTTGGATTTCTATTAATGGATGTAAAAGGCAATCAAAATGTAGCCGGTACAGGTAATAACATTGGTAAAGTAGATGGAGAGCCAATAAGCTATACTAATTTTCAAAGAACTGAGGAAACGCTCTTTGGTGGAAGTCAGGGAGGAGATAATTATGCAAAAAGGGATTATCTATGGAACTATATGGTAGATAATATTCTGTTGGAAAAAGAAGGCAGTAAACTAGGGCTTGGTGTTAGTGTTGAAGAATTAAAGGACCTTGCTTTTGGGCAAAACCTAAGCCCGGTGATCCAACAGAAGTTTGCAGACCAAGCTACAGGAAGGGTTGACAGGTCGCAGTTAGATCAAATTAAAAAATCCATTGAGGGTAATCAATTACCAGAAGACGGAAGAAGGGCTTGGGCCGCAATAGAAAAGGAAATTGTAAAAGAAAGACTTCAGGCAAAATATGTAAACCTTGCTACTAAAGCAGTTTATACTCCGTTATGGCTGGCAGAAATGTTAGAAAAAGAGAAGAAAGAATTAGTGGATTTAGTATATGTAAAAGTACCCTATACACTTATTCCAGACGCGGATGTGAAACTTAGTGATGTTGATTATCAAAATTACTTAAATGAAAACAAAGGTAAATATATCCAGGCAGAAGAAACCAGGAGAGTTTCATATTTAATATTTCCTGTGATAGCTACTTCAAAAGACTCCTTGGAAGCTAAAACAAAACTTGAGTCTATTAAAGCTAAATATAAAGAAGCAATTAATGATTCTTTGTTTGTGACTGCAAACAGTGGAAAATATCAGGACATCTATGTCAAGAAGGATAAAATGGAAGGTATAATGAAAGATACCGCCTGGGATATTCCTGTTGGTACTATTTTTGGCCCTTATATAGAGAATGGAGCTTACATGTTAAGTAAGATAATAGATAAGAAAATGGTTGCAGATTCTGTTAGGTCTCGTCATATATTAATACAGGCTAAAACACCAGGTGATATTGCTAAAGCCAATAAAACAATTGATTCGCTTAAAATGGTTATTGAAACCGGTAAAAATAATTTTGATACACTGGCCAGTAAATTTGGACAAGATGCATCAAGAACAAAAGGTGGTGATCTTGGTTTTGTTCCTCAGGGTGGTATGATTAAAGAATACAATAACCTTATATTTTATAAAGCGGTACCGCATAAGCTTTATAAGTTGACCACATCTTATGGGGTTCACCTTATTGAGGTTACAGCAGTAAAATACACTGATACTAACCCTGGTGTTAAAATAGCTTCATTCAGGGAAGCGATTGTGCCAGGAGATGATACACAGGCAGCAGTTGAAGATAAAGCAAATCAGTTCTTAACGCATAATAGAACGCTTAATGAAATGAAAAAAGCGTTCTATTCCTTTAAAGGCACATGATTATAGTCTTGGGACTTTAGGATCTTCAGAAGGTTCATACGGTATAGTAAAATGGGCCTTTACAAGTGGTGCTAAAGTGGGTGATGTATCTCCGACTTTATATTCTTTTAAAAATACACAAGAATTTTATACAGATAAATATGTAGTTGCTGCCCTAAGTACTATACAAAAAGAAGGCTTGCCTGAATTAGCTAACATTAAAGAAGATGTAAAAACTAATGTGATGTATTTAAAGAAAGGTGAAATGCTTAAATCAAAAATCACCTCAAAAGATTTAAAGTCTATCGCTGCTACTTTCAATACCAAAATCGATACTGCAAAAGCTGTTTCCTTTGAGTTTCCTTTTATAGCTGGTATGGGAAATGAAGTTAAAGTTGTTGCTACTGCTTCTAAATTAGAAATAAATACTGTTTCAGAACCTATACTAGGGAGTGTTGCTTTATTTGTAATAATGCCTATTAATAGAACTAGCGGAGGACCTACCACCAATATTTCTGAGATCAAAACAAATACAAGAAAGCAGTATGAACAACAAGTTGGTCCTAAGGTAATGGATGCCTTACATAAGACGTATAAAATTAAAGATGAACGATATAAGTTTTTTAATTAGTATTGTTCATTTTGCTCTATAAAAAATGGCTTGTACCTTATTGGTGCAAGCCTTTTTTGTTATTGACAATGATGTTTAATTTTCCCACATCTCATTAATTTCTCTATTTTTGCAGCGTTAAAGAATATAATAATAATGAAAATAGCAGTTGTAGGAACAGGTTATGTAGGTCTTGTAACCGGAACCTGTTTTGCTGAAACAGGCAACCAGGTTATCTGTGTAGATAATAACCTTGAAAAGGTAAAGAATTTAAAAGCAGGGGTAATTCCAATATTTGAACCCGGTCTCGAAGTGCTTTTTAACAGAAATGTGGAAGAAGGTAGATTGAATTTTACCACTGATCTCAAAGAAGCAGTAGATGCTTCTAATATTATTTTTCTTGCATTACCTACTCCCCCCGGAGAAGACGGATCTGCAGACTTGTCCTATATATTAGGAGTTACAAAAGATTTAAGTAGTATCATCACTGAATATAAAGTGATAGTAGATAAAAGTACCGTACCTGTAGGTACAGCTGAAAAAGTACATGCCATACTAGCTGAAAAACTTGCTTTGGATCTATTTGATGTAGTTTCTAATCCTGAATTTCTGAGGGAAGGGCTTGCTGTAGAGGATTTTATGAAGCCCGACAGAGTAGTAGTAGGAACTACTTCAGAGCGCGCCAAAAAGTATATGGATCAACTATACAAACCATTTGTAAGACAAGGTAATCCGGTCATCTATATGGATGAAAGATCTGCAGAGATTACCAAGTATGCTGCAAATTCTTACCTGGCAGCACGTATTTCTTTTATGAATGAAATAGCCAATTTATGTGAAAAAGTAGGTGCCAACGTGGATATGGTAAGGATGGGAATGGGTAGTGATTCCAGGATAGGCAAAAGATTTTTATTTCCAGGTGTTGGATATGGTGGAAGTTGTTTTCCAAAAGATGTACAAGCTCTGCATCATACTTCAGAAGAATATGACTATGAGTTTAAGATATTAAAATCAGTAATGTCTGTGAATGATTTCCAAAAGAATGTACTCTTTGAAAAAATAAGCAATTATTATAAGGATGATCTTAAAGGAAAGACCATTGCTGTCTGGGGATTGGCTTTTAAACCCAATACCGATGACATCAGGGAAGCTCCGGCTTTATTTATTATTGACAAATTACTTGAGGAAGGAGCTAAAATACAAGCATTCGATCCTGAAGCTATGGAAAACGTAAGGAAAGAATATGGAGATAAAATAAGCTTGTTCGATAATGCATATGATACACTGCCTGGTGCAGATTGCCTTGCCATCATAACTGAGTGGTCAGAATTCAGGAATCCTGATTTTGATAAGCTAGCAAAATTGCTTACCAGCAAGATAATTTTTGATGGTAGAAATGTCTATGATATAGATCAAATGGAAGAAATGGGCTTTTATTATGAAAGTATTGGAAGAGGCATAGTAAATAGTTGAATTTTTTCTTCTTGTTAATATATAGTTAAAGTTATATTGTACGTTTAAGTCTAAATAATATGAACATGAAAACAATATACCTTTTTGTATGCTCTCTTTTTATGATGCTTTTAATTTCCGGGGGTTGTAATCAACCCAAGCCCGCAGCCAGTGATATTAATAAAAATGAGGCAGATAAACCTTTAAATTCTAAAGATGGTCCTTATGTAAAGAATGATGAAGACGGTCATTTGATGGAGAAAGGAGTACTTAAGAATGGGGAACAAGAAGGTAAGAGGAACGTCTTTTTCCCAAATGGAAAAACCAGGATTGAAGAAATGTATGTGAAAGGTGAATATGATGGTCCATTTAAAGAGTATTTTGAAACTGGGAAGCTTATGCAGGAAGGTCAATATGTGAAGAATAGCATGACCGGAATCTGGAAGACCTATTATGATTCCGGCGAACTAAAAGAAGAAGTCTTATTTAAAGATAATAATGAAAATGGTCCTTTTAAGAAGTACTATAAGAACGGCAAGATAAAATGGGAAGGAAGCTATAAAGATGGCGACCATGAAGACGGCGAGCTAAAATTATATAACGAAGACGGAGAATTGATTAAAAAGCAAGACTGCGTAAAAGGTGATTGTAACACAATTTGGGTAAAAAAAGGATACGAAGATGCCAAGAAATAGTACTGTTCCGTCTACACTGTTAATAATATTCTTCCTTTTTAGTTCACATCTAAGCTTCAGTCAGTTGGGAGGATATTCTGTTTATAAGTTTCTTTGGAACCCTCCAAGTGCCCGTATCAGTGCTTTGGGTGGAAATGTAATCGCCATCCATGATGATGATCCAACAATAGCATTACAGAATCCTGCAGCATTAAATGAAGCTGCCAGTAATAAGTTGAATTTTAGCTATAGGTTTTCATATGCCTCTACCAATGATGGATATTTCTCCTATGCTTATACCTATAAACTCCTGAACATCAACTTTCATGCAGGGGCTCAGTTTGCTAACTATGGCGACTTTAAAGCTGCCGATGAATATGGAAATATCACCGGTTCATTCACTGCTGCTGATTACGCTTTTGTAATAGGTGCTTCCAGGAATCTGTATGATAGATTGTCTTATGGTGTAAATCTGAAGTATATAAGTTCAAGACTGGAAAATTATGGTTCTACCGGTTTGGTCGCTGACTTTGGGCTTTGCTATTACGTAGCTGAAAAGAATTTTACAATAGCCCTGGTAGGAAGAAATGCAGGTAGTCAGTTGAGTTCATATAATAATATTAAAGAAGAAGTCCCTTTTGAAATGCAGTTGGGTATATCAAAGCGATTGGCTCACCTACCTTTCAGGTTCTCAGTGGTATTTACCAATTTACAAAGATGGAATGTATTATATGATGACCCCAATGCAGTGGATGATAATACCTTGTTTGGTAATACCACACCTACTGAGAGGAGCAAAACCTCTATCTATTTTGACAATTTATTCAGGCATTTTATATTTAGTGGTGAATTCTATATTGGAAAGAAAGAAAACTTACGTCTGCGAATTGCCTATAACCACGCTGTTAAACAGGAGCTTTCTGTATCTACATTCAGAAGTTTAGCGGGTTTCAGCGGTGGGTTTGGATTTAAGATTAACCGCTTTAGATTGGATTATGGCAGGAGTATTTTCCACCTGGTGGGTGCAGTTAATCAATTGAGTATTTCTACTGATATTGATGATTTTAGGAAGATAGATAAGTAAAGCTCGGATTTTTTAAATATTGAGAAATAGCTTATTGACTCGTCCTAAAAAACTTTACAGTTGAGTAGAATATCTTACGCCCTCCAGGGCTTAATTGAAATAAGTCATTGTACACAGGGCTCACACCCTGTGCTATTATCTGGCGCCCTGTTAGGACTTTAATACAGGATTTTACCATATTAGCAGATAATCGCGAATATCCCCAGAGGGGTAAAATGTCATTAGCATTACACCTTAAATTAAAACTAGCTCCATATAAGGAGCTCAACAATGTCGAATTATGCCACCATAATTTCCATTAATTTTAATCTAATTCAAAAAAACATATTCACGGCAAAGGTTTCGCTCCTCTGGAGCGATATATTTATGTTCATGTTTACTATTAACATTTTACCCCGCTGGGGATATTCGTCGTCATCAAGGTTTCGCTCTTCTGGTGCGACATGTGCGTAGTCATGCTTTATAACTAACATTTTACCCCGCTGGGGATTTTCGTCGCAAGCATTCCAATACATAAATTTAATGGTAAAGGTTGAAATGATAACCGCGAATTACCCCAGAGGGGTTAAATGTTAATAGAAATACATCAAAAAGATAACTAGCTCCATAAGGACCTCAACAGCTTCGATTTATGTCAGCTGGGAATGCATTAGTTTATTATCTAAAATCAAATCCTTTTGGGCCAAGCTAGATCTGTCGTGCTGATGGCACTCAATGTATGTTTACAATTTGAACAACGGATTGAAATCCATTGCTACAAAATGCTTCGAGCCTAAGGCTCTATAAATATACATTAAAGAGGCGTAGCCTCGACCAATATTGTAGCCCCGGATTTTAATCCGGGGTAAATGAAAAACGAATAAACGAGTGCCTTAGGCACGGTACATTTGGCGACGATGTAATAAAGTACCTGTTACTAAAAAAGCGCCTCCGCGCCTCCGCGACTCGACAAAAAAAACTCTACACTACCGGCTTAATCTTCTCCAAATGACTCAATATCTTCTGCATCAGATTCCGGGTATCTGCCAATGATTTGACATGATCTTTTACTACAATCAGGGCATTATTGGATTGTTTCAGGCCAATGCCGAAGTACATACTCAACTGCGGTAATTCTTTCATGAATAACTGGAATTGGGATGACTCGTAAAAAGCTGACTGTGGATTATTGATAAAATAGCACCTTAGTTTGTTAGATTTTAATACTACTTTTTCAAATCCCAGCTTCCTCGCAACCCATCTCAATTGAAGTCCTTCAAAAAGCTCTTTCACCTGCCCGGGAATTCGCCCAAACCGGTCTTTCATTCTCTCTTTATAAGCATCCAGTTCTTCTTCTGTTTCTATGCTGTCCAGTTCTGTGTACATGCTTAATCTCTCCTGTATACTGCTTATGTATGCATCAGGGATCAGCATTTCATTATCGGTATCAACCTGTACATCTTTTATGTAACTGGTAGGTTCATTGCTTTCATGAACGAATACATCTTTGAACTCCCCATTTTTTAACTCCATAATGGCTTCATCTAATATCTTCTGAAAGATCTCATAGCCTATGTCAGCTATAAATCCGCTTTGCTCTGCACCCAACATATTACCGGCTCCTCTTATGTCGAGGTCTCTCATGGCTATTGTGAATCCACTTCCCAGGTCTGAGAATTCTTCAAGTGTTTGTATTCTTTTTCGGGCATCTGTAGTAAGTGCTGAAAAGGAAGGACTTATCAAATAGCAATAAGCCTTCTTGTTGGATCTCCCTACACGCCCTCTCAACTGATGCAAATCACTAAGACCAAACTGATGTGCATTATTGATAATTATGGTATTAGCATTTGGGATATCAAGACCAGTTTCAATGATATTAGTACAAGCCAGCACATCATATTTCTTTTCTATAAAGCCGACCAGTATTTGTTCCAACTGGTCAGATTCCAGCTGCCCATGTGCCATAGCTACTCTTGCATCCGGGCAAAGCCGTTTTATCATTTCCGTTATTAATGGAAGGTCTTTTACCCGGTTATGTACAAAAAAAACCTGTCCACCTCTTTGTATTTCATAATATATGGCATCTTTTATAAGTTCTTCATTCCATACCCGGCTCTCGGTATGGATGGGTTGCCTGTTGGGAGGTGGCGTTCTGATTATAGAGAAATCCCTGGCACCCATTAATGAAAATTGAAGTGTTCTTGGTATAGGAGTAGCAGTTAAGGTTAAGGTGTCTACATTCACCTTCATGTTCCGGAGCTTTTCTTTGGCCGTAACTCCAAATTTCTGCTCTTCGTCTATGATTAATAAACCCAGATCCTTAAAGACTACTTCTTTGCCTATTAGACTATGCGTACCAATGATCAGGTCTAATTTTCCTTCCTTAGTTTGGCTATAATATCTTTCTTTTCCTTTGTGGTCCTAAACCTGTTTAGATAATCTACATCGCAGGCGAATTCTCCTAAGCGTTCAGAGAATGTTTTATAGTGTTGTAGTGCGAGAATAGTAGTGGGTACTAATAAGGCTACCTGTTTACCGTCGGTGATGGCTTTAAAAGCTGCCCTTAATGCTATTTCTGTTTTACCGAATCCAACATCTCCACATATGAGTCTATCCATTGGATATGGCTTCTGCATATCTTCTTTGACATCCTGGGTAGCTTTGAATTGATCGGGGGTATCTTCATATAAGAAACTGGCCTCCAATTCATTTTGCAAATACCCATCAGGCGGAAACTCATGTCCCACAGAAGCTTTCCTTTTGGCATATAATTTAATCAACTCACCGGCTATATCTTTTACTTTCTTTTTGGTCTTCTGCTTAAGTACTTTCCAGCTATCTGACCCCAGGCGGTGTAAAACAGGCTCTGTACCATCCTTGCCGACATATTTTGAGATCTTATGCAGAGAGTTGATACTCACATAGAGTATATCATTGTTCTTGTAAATTAGCCGCACTGATTCCTGAACATGCCCACTGATAGTAATCTTTTCAAGACCTGAATACCTGCCTACTCCATGATCAATATGGGTTACAAAATCTCCGGGTTCCAGATCCCGTAACATTTTGAGATTAATGGCCATGTCCTTGGTAAAGCCTTTCTTGAGATGGTAGGCATGGAAACGATCAAATATCTGATGGTCTGTATAGCATGCAATGTTCAGGACAAGGTCTATAAAGCCTTCATTAATGGCTTTAGTTACAGGATGGAAGTCAATTTTAGCTCCCAGGTCACTGAAGATGGCCTTGAAGCGCTCTATCTGCCTTGGATTATCTGTAAACAGGAAATTATCTATTCCATTTTTCTGGTTCTCTTCCAGGTTTTGGATCAGGAGTTGGAAGTTTTTATTGAAAGAAGGCTGAGGTCTGGTATTAAATCTTAACTGATTTAACTGAGGATCATTCACTCCAAAATGAATCTGTTTAAAAGCATTAAGCTGTTCAATTATTAAAGCTGGTGTAATAAAGGCCCGGTCACTTATAAAAACATTCCTTTCCTCTGCTTCAAGACTAAATATACGCTCACTTAATTTCTCTGCCAGTTCAAAACATTGCATTAATTGATCCAGCACAAATTGTTGATCTGCTATCCAGACCAATGTTGCCGGGTTTATTATTTCCAGTATGGATACTTTCTGATCTCTCTCAAACTTTTTATTGACATTTGGGATAATGACAATTTTGCTGATGTTCTTCCTGGATAATTGGGTAAGTGGATCGAAAATACGGATACTCTCTACGTCTTCATCAAATAGCTCTACCCGGTAAGGCCATTCATTTCCATGTGAATAGATATCAATAATACCTCCTCTTATGGAGAACTGTCCAGGTTCATATACAAAATCAGTTCTTTCAAATCCGTATTCTACCAGTATCTCAATCAGGAAATCCAGGTCTACTTTCTCGTCTTTAGTGATCTGAATTCTATTTGACTCTAATGCTTTTGGAGAGACCACCAGTTCAAACAGTGCTTCGGGATAAGTGATGATGATACTATTATCATCTTTGCTGGAAGAGATGGCATTTACTACTTCAGTTCTTTCTAATACCTGGGTAGAATTGAGCTCTTCAAACAGGGTGGGCCTTTTAAAGGAATCGGGTAAATAATGTACATGCCCTGCTTCTAATAAGCTTTCCAGGTTATTGTACATGTAAGCTGCTTCTTCTTTACTATTGCAGATTATGACATGTTGTACGGTCTCTTTTAACCAGGTACCTGCTATAGCAAATGCAATAGATGAACCCGAAAGACCGGTAATACCCAGTTTTTTAACATTCTTATCTGCTAATTGAGAATGCAATTGTGATATCCTGCTATCTGCCTTGTATAAACCCAGCAGGTGTTGTAAATTACTCACGGCACAAAGATAAGCCTCTCAAAATTCAATTTATAGTTTCAGGATTATTATCAATAGAACTTTCACTACTTTTGTTCAAAATAGTGTGTTGAGAACTTATCCTTCTAAGGCTTTATTATTTGGAGAGTACACGGTTATATTGGGTTCAAGAGCCCTGGCTGTGCCACTTAAACAATTCTTTGGCAGCTGGAGCTACCATCCGGAGCACAATCAGTCTCATCATTTGCTGAGTTTGTTATATAAGTATATGGCTGATTCTGCTTTTGAATTCAGGAAATATATTAATCTCCTACATTTTAAGTCTGAACTAGAGGCAGGTCTGTATTTTGAATCTAATATACCCCAGGGTTATGGGGTAGGCAGTTCAGGAGCATTGTGTGCGGCTATCATTGATCATTTTAAATTGCCTGATCTGGATGAAAATAACCTAGTCATACTTCAATCAATAATGGCTCAGGTTGAAGCTTACTTTCATGGTACCAGTTCGGGGCTGGATCCTATGGTTTCTTACCAGCAAAAACCCATCGTTGTAAATGGACCTGGATCAATCAGTATTTTAAATGACAGTAGTTTCTGTAATTCATTGCATATCTATTTGATGGACACCGGAGTTCCCAGGAAGACAGAACTGCTGGTAGATATGTTCCTGGACTTTCTTAAGCTAAAAACTTTTAAGCTAAATTTGGAAACTGAAATATGCCCGGCTGTCGATCTTTGTATAGATCAATGGATTAATAATGATGAAAATGTCTTCAGCTCTATCAAATTATTAAGTCAATTGCAATATGCTCATTTTCATAATTTCGTACCCCTGAAAGTAATGCGCATTTGGAGTGAATCATTGAGCAATGATAATATTGCTATTAAGTTATGCGGTGCAGGTGGAGGTGGGTATTTCTTGATATTTGCGAAGAATCCTGTTGTGGAGGATATTGGATTGTCTTTGATTAAAGTTGAGAAGGCTTAGTTCAGATCTGAGTCTTAGATAGCGTAATGTATATAAACTATTTCTAAAATACGTTTACAGCAGAGGTTTCGCTCCTCTGGAGCGAGTTGTTTGTGTTTAAGAATTTCTATTAACATTTAACCCCGCTGGGGATATTCGCTGCTATGATATTAACTTGCGAATTTGGTGATTAGGTATAGGCAGTGCCTTGTCTCTGCAATAACATATCCTAAAATTTTAATCTAACTCATGATGACCATGCTAAAAGCAAATCGTATATCGTATGTCGTATATCGTACATTATACTTCTTACTTCTCACCTCTCATCTACCTCTTCTCACAAACCATAACAAATGCAGGAGGTACATTTAAAGCTACAAATTTGATTTGTATGTTTTTGAAGGTATCTGTGTAGAGTTTCCGGTTGCTGAGGGCATAGTGGAACTGAATGAATTTGCCTCCTGGTTTTAATAAATCATAACAACTCTTAATTATAACTTGTACAAGATCATCTGGAAGTATGGTAAATGGCATACCTGAAATAATATAATCGGCAGTTTCTACTCCTTTAGTTCTGAGTATTTCAGTCATGTGTTCTGCTGAATCTGAAACCAGTTCAAAACTCGGGTCTTCGATACTTAGCTTGAGGTGTTCCAGGAAATCCTCATTTATTTCGAAAGCTATGAGACGAGAGTCAGCTTTCATTTTCTTTAAAATATACCTGGTAAAAATACCATCACCTGGCCCCAACTCTACTATAGTTTTTGCTTTATCAAACTGGATATAGCTTAGCATAGTTTTGCTTAAATATTTAGAACTCCGGGTAATGGTGCCGGTGGTTCTTAAATTTCTAAGGGTGTTTTTAAGAAAATCTATTTTTTGCATTTAATTATAACTAATTCAACTATATACCGGTACATTCAAATACTATTCCGTTATTCATTTTACGGCAGAAAGGTAGGTATTTAAATCAGGATATAGATTGGTAAGTTGCTGTGCCTGGGTTTTAGTAATGGGCCAGCCATTAATGTATGGAACTACAACCGCTTCACTTATCCCTTTTTTTCTTATGATCATTAATGTCTCTTCTATTTGGCTATAGGTTCTATTGAGACCTACCATATAATAGTTCAGGGCATTAGTGGGTCTGTTTTCAATTACAAAATCAGGGAAGTCTGATAATAAATTTCCACTGTATGCTTGTTTGCTGGTAACAAACTGGACTTTATAAGACAATCCCTTTTCATAATCTTTAAATAGTATTCCTTTTTCATCAAGCAATGCCTTAGACAGATTGGCTAGCTGGTAGTTTATAATAACACCGGCTTCCTGTCCATTGATCAGATTAAAATCAATACGTTTATTAAAACGACTCTGGAGTGACTTTTCTTTTGTTTTTAGTTCCATTTTTACCAGGGGATAATTAAAGCCGCATCCTCTGTCCAGTATTTGCTGACTGTTTACACCCTTCTTAATAAGATAATCTCCTGCCTGTTCTGCTCTTTTGAGAGAAAAATAAGACTCTACATTGGCGTTTTCTCCAAATGCAGTATGGCAGGAAATGACAAGTTTTAATATCGGATGCTGAATCATCAGTTCAGCTAGTTTATCCAATTGTTCTATATTCTGTGAAGTCAATATATTATATTCATCCTCATAATATATCGGACTTATAGTAACGTTGTAATTTGTTTTTTCTTCTTTGGGTGTTATTTCCTTTTTAGGTACTACTACTTCTTTTTTCTCTATTTGAGAGTAGTTTACAAACTCTGGTAGAAAAGCCGGTATCAAAGCAGTTTTAGGCTCCTGGCAAATAAGGAAATCATTAAAATAAACAGAGAATATATCCCGCTCTCCTAATGCTTTGCTCCGGTCTGAAGAAAAATAAGCATAATGCCCGTCGGTACTCAACCTGAAAAAACTGTCATCATCAGCTGAATTGATTGGTATCCCTAAGTTTTCAGGAGCTGACCATATAAATTTCTTAGGGTCATATATTGACTTGAATATGTCATACCCACCCAGGCTGTGTTGATTGTTTGAACTGAAATAAAGTGTTTTACCATCCCTGGCCAGATAAGGACTGAATTCATCATAATCTGAATTGACCACATCACCGAGGTTGGATGGAATGGTCCATCCTTTGGTGGTATGTATAGTAATGTATAAGTCTTTTCCTCCAAAACCTCCAGTTCGGGCACTGGAAAAGATAATGGTTGAATCATTCACAAAATAGAGGTCGTTATCCCCGGCTTCAGGTTTAAGCGGGCTTTCGTAATATTGGGGGTTAATAACCTGGTCATTATTCTTTTTAAAGGTGTCAACCAATATGTCCCCACTAAAATGGGTAAATCCTTTAAAGAAATACATAACTGAACCCTTGTTGGTAAACCCTAGTATGTTTTCATGACGGGGGCCGTTGAGCATATAGCTTAGGGCTTCTGTATTGCCCCATGTTCCGTTTTCAAGAATGGAAGAATACATGTCGCTGCAGTAATTGTAATTAGGACTTAAAACAGGAGCGTATTCATCATATATAGTATTGACTTTATCTCCTATATTTTCAACTACTGCATTCAATCTTTTTCTTTCAAGTTCAAGTCCTGTTGCGCAACGCATAATCTGGTCCTTAATATAGGACCTTTGTGGATCTGACTTAGCTAATAGCTGCAGACTCTGCTTATAAAGCCTGATGGCATTGGTAAAATCATTCTGCCTGTGCTTATTAAAAGCCTTATAGACCAACCAAACCGGCTCTGGAGTTTTAGTGTTTTCGATCAGGAGATCTAGTAACCTGATAGATTCTGACAAATTATTTATGTGGTAATAAGAGATGGCCAGAGAAGTCATCACCTCTTTATCACCTGGCTTTTGCAAAAGATATTTGGAGAGGGGTTCAATAGCTTCCCGGTACATATAGTGCTGTACCTTATCAAGCCCGTCTGTTTTCAGGTCTTTTACAGATTGAGCATAGCTACCTGCTATGGATATCCAAAGGCTAATTAATACTATTAATAAATTTCGGTTTGAGTGCAATATGTCTTTATATATCCTGTGAAGCATCAAATTGTTCAAGATAATCACCTATTCTTCTTAAAAATGTACCTCCTAACGAACCATCAACTACCCGGTGGTCATAAGAAAGCGATAAAAACATCATCTGTCGCACTGCAATTAAATCGCCATAAGGGGTTTCAACCACCGCCGGCTTTTTCCTGATAGCACCTACTGCCAGAATAGCTACCTGTGGTTGATTGATGATAGGTGTTCCCATCACGTTCCCAAAAGTACCCACATTGGTTACTGTAAATGTACCTTCCTGAATTTCTTCAGGTTTTAGCTTATTGGCCCTCGCCCGGTTAGCCAGATCATTAACTGCTTTGGTAAGTCCTATCAGGTTTAATGTATTGGCATTCTTTATTACCGGGACAATGAGGTTACCTGATGGCAATGCTGCGGCCATTCCTACATTGATATCCTTTTTACGTATGATATTAGTGCCATCCACCGAAATATTGATCATAGGAAAATCCGTAATCGCCTTCGCAACAGCCTGAATAAATATAGGTGTAAATGTTATTTTCTCGTTGTATTTCTTTTCAAACTTGTCTTTTGTTTTGTTCCTCCAGTCTACAATATTAGTCACATCGATTTCAACATAAGAAGTAACGTGCGGGGAAGTTTGCATAGACATCACCATATGATCGGCTATGAGCTTGCGCATACGATCCATTTCTATTATTTCTACATTATCTCCATATTGAATAACCGGTTTTGATGCCGGTGCAGCAGTAGCAGTAGGGGCTGCAGTCTGCGTACCGTTGGTAGAGGTAGCTGGTTTTTCTGGTTGAACACCAGTAGATTTATTACTGACATATTCCAGAATATCTTTCTTAGTAACCCTTCCATTAGCGCCGGAGCCATCCAAAGCATTCAATTCTGATAAACTGATCTGTTCCTTTTGGGCAATATTCTTAACAAGCGGCGAATAAAATTTATCACCTGAACTGGTAGGAATCGTCTCAGCTACTACAGTTTGGGTAACAGCTGCAGGTTGAGAACTAACAGCCGGTGCAGCGGGTGCAGCAGGTTGAGAACTGGCAGCAGCAGGTTTTGAACTCCCGGCAGCTTCAGTTTCTATCAAGGCTATCACCTTACCAATCTCCACAGTATCATTTTCAGCAAACATAAGTTTAGAAATCACACCTTTAATAGGACTAGGAACTTCAGAATCTACTTTATCTGTTGCTATTTCCAGAATGGTTTCATCAAGCTCTACCGGGTCACCCTCCTTTTTTAACCATTTAAGGATCGTCGCTTCCATTATACTTTCGCCCATTTTAGGCATGATCAATTCATACTGTGCCATAACTATAACTATGCTTTAGATTCCACAAAATTATGTGAAATATTGGAGAAAACGTTCTTTTTTGCCTGAGCAATATGAATGTTGTTAAATAATTGCACTAGCTGTGTGAAGTCAAACTTGATTAAACATGTTTTATTTCATAAAGCATTAAGAATGTAAATATCAATATTGAGTTATTGATACAAGGTGGATTAAACCATTTGACTCCATTATTGAAAAAGTGGACTATCAAAATCAACTCTTTATAAGCTGTTTATTGACTATTTAATTTATATAATAAGGAGTTAATGCTGTTTTATAGCCGAGTTATAGCCGAGTTACTGCCGAGTTAGAATTCTAACTCGGCAGTAACTCGGCAGTAACTCGGCTATAACTCGGCTATAAAACAGCATTAACTGGGATTCCCATAAACAGATGAGATAGGCTACATTAAATCGGCTGCCAATTATGACATTAAAAAGTATAATATGTATATTGCATGAAATATATATAATATATAGCAGTGATATATATTAATATTATTTTACATAATCTAAAATAATAGAAAATAAAAAACTAATATCAGTTCTTTAGAACTAGATTCGATTAAATTGAAATCAAGATCTATTTTTGGTCCATAAGAAATTCCCTGAGCATAATGAGTGCATAAGTAGCACTGTATTGTATATTTCTCATTCTGTCTTTAGTAAACAAGTATTTTTTAGCTACAATTTTATGCTGGTTACCAACAGCTATCCAGACTGTGCCAACTGGTTTATCAGGAGTACCACCATCAGGGCCTGCTATTCCAGATATCGAAATAGCTATATCTGCACCTGTTTTTGATAGTCCACCTTGTATCATTTCTTTAACTGTTTCTTCGCTGACTGCTCCGTACGTTTCCAGGGTTTCTTTCCTGACATTTAATACATCGGTTTTAAAATCATAAGCATAGGATACAAAACTACCCAGGAAATATACCGAGCTACCAGGTATTGCCGTTATTCTATGAGAAAGATAACCTCCTGTGCAGCTTTCACAAGTAATGAGTTTTTTATTATGATGTATTAATAATTGTCCGATTACTTCTTCCAGTTCAGGTTCGCCATATCCATAAATAGCTTCACCAAGAATATTGACTGTTCTTTGTTTTAGGTCTTGTAAAATCGATTCCATCTCTTGTTGAGGCTTACCAGAAATAGAATATCGAAGTCTTACCTGTGCTATATCGGGTAGATAAGCTAGCTTGACACCTTCGGGAAGATTGTCTTCTATCTCCTTAATTTTATCAGCTATCATAGATTCTCCAAGGCCACAAGTTCTGATGGTAAGATGCAGTATAGGCGGTCCCTGATATCTTTGCTTCATCTCCGGCATTACCCGGGTTTCCATGAGATGTTTCATTTCAAAAGGTACACCAGGCATAGAAACTAATATTTTTCCGTCCAACTCAAACCACATGCCCGGGGCTGTTCCCAGGTCATTGTTCAGGATCTTTGCATTTGTGGGCATGTTACATTGATGCTTGTGGGATTCCAGGAAAGGAATATTTCTTCGACCAAACATTTTCAGTATACGTTCATAAGTTTCTTCATGAAATACCATGTCAACCTTAAAGAAATCTGCGATGGCTTTTTTAGTTACATCATCTTTGGTGGGCCCCAGACCTCCTGTCATTAAGATGATATCACTCTTTTCGAATTCTCTGTTCAGGGCTTCTATTATCGCCTCATTTTGGTCACTTACAGATAGTATTTCAATAAGCGGAAAGCCAAGTTCATTTAATTTCTGACCCATCCAGGCACTATTGGTATCTACTACCTGGCCTATGAGAAGTTCATCACCCACTGTTATGATAGAGACATTCATAATGGAAACTTAATTTGTTTAATGCTAAATGATCGTATGCCTTCAATTGTTTTAATTTGGAGCAATCCATTATCTTCTACATCGATAATACTGCCTTCCAATTTACTTCCATCCTCCAGACTGAAAGATAAAGGCGTATTCAATCCATATAAATATTGAAGATATTCCCGGTCTATTTCCTGATCTTTCTTATCTATCAGTTGATGATAGTATTTTTCGATATTTATCTGAAGATTCATCACAAGATCTTCAAGATTAAATTCCTGGCCCATTAATAATTGCAGGGAGGTGGCATTTTTAGCAACTTCCGGGAAATTTGTCTGATTTACATTCAAACCTATTCCGATTATCGTATTTACCAGTTTATCACCTTGTATAGAATTGTTAATCAAAATACCCGCTATTTTCTTGTGATCAACAAGAATATCATTGGGCCATTTGATATAAACCGGTTTATCAACACAGCTTGCAACAAGTTCTCTCAATGCAAGTGCAACAGCCTTACTGATTATAAATTGCCTTTGAATACTAATAAAGCCCGGATAGTATATAAAACTGACACAAATGTTTTTTTCTGGCTCTGAGACCCAAACTGCGCCATGTTGTCCTCTTCCGTCGGTCTGATTATAGGTCAAAATGGCAGATCCTTCAATTGGTTTTATTTTTGATAGTAAAGACTGGGCATACAATTGAGTAGAAAAAAGCGTTCTTATGTAAAGTATATTTTTTCTTTTTAAAGTCTCAAAAACATGTTCTAGCAAAATAAGTAGCTCTATATTTGTAAATAATTCAACAAAATAAATAAAATTAAACCAGATTTGATCAAAGCAGCCCAAACAAAGCTCAGTAATGAGGAGCAATTAAATGAACTTCTCATAGACTGCATCCAGGACATAAAAGGTAAAAATATCACCCTGTTCGACTTACGCCACCTTCACGACCGCCCTTGTAACTACTTTATTCTGTGTGACGGAGAATCCAGCACCCAGGTAAATGCCATTGGTGACCGTATAAAAATGAGGGTAAAACAGGAAATGAATATAGCTCCGCATTGTACTGAAGGTAAGATTCACTCCCGGTGGGTACTGGTCGATTACTTTTCTACTGTTGTTCATGTTTTCTATAAAGAAACTCGTCAGTTTTATGACTTAGATGACTTATGGAGTGATGCTAAAATAACACATTATGAAGACTTATAGATCGTAATGAACGAATCGCAGTCTCATGCGTTCTATCTAAAACTTGAAAACATCAACATGGAAGAAAATAAGAATAACGTTAAACCAAAGAAACCAGGAGGCTTTAAAGCAAGCTCTTACTGGATTTATGGCTTAATTGCTTTGGCGTTGATCGCTATCAATTTACTTACGGTAGTAGGTGGCGAATCTAAAGAAATAACCTTCAGCAGGCTGGAGTCTATGATTAAAGCAGGTCACGTTGAAAAACTAGAAGTAGTAAATGAAAAAGTAGCTCAGATATACCTCAGAAAAGATGCTTTAAAGGCAAATAAAGAGACCCTTTATAAAGATGCCTTAGATGAAAAGATATTGGGAACTCCCCAGCCTAACTATTTTATGAACACAGGGCCGGCTGCATCTTTTGATGAAAAGATAAATGCTATTAATACAGCTTTACCAGTTACAACTGCTAAAGTAGATGTCCAGTATGTTACCCATCAAAACTGGTGGGGTCCCATCTTTAGCTGGTTGTTGTTACCTATTATATTCATTGGACTCTGGATCATTATTATGAGAAGAGTAGGTGGCGGTGGCGGTGGCCCGGGTGGTCAATTATTTAATATAGGTAAATCAAGAGCTTCTCTTTATGAAGCCAATACACAGGTAGAAGTTACTTTTAAAGATGTAGCAGGACTGGATGAAGCAAAAGAGGAAGTAATGGAAGTTGTGGATTTCCTTAAAAACCCAAAAAAATATACTGCCCTGGGAGGTAAGATACCAAAAGGAGTACTATTAGTAGGCCCTCCGGGTACCGGTAAGACTCTACTTGCAAAAGCAGTGGCAGGTGAAGCTGGTGTTCCTTTCTTTTCTCTTTCAGGTTCAGACTTTGTAGAAATGTTCGTTGGGGTAGGGGCTTCAAGAGTAAGAGATTTGTTTAAAACTGCAAGAGAAAAAGCTCCTTGTATTGTATTTATAGATGAAATAGACGCAATAGGCAGATCGAGAGGAAAAGGCGCATTTCAAGGCGGAAATGATGAGAGAGAAAATACACTTAACCAATTGTTGGTAGAGATGGATGGTTTCAGTACAGATAAGGGAGTAATCCTGATGGCTGCTACAAACAGGCCAGATGTATTGGATATAGCTTTATTAAGACCGGGTCGTTTTGACAGACAGATAGGTATTGATCCGCCTGATTTAGTGGGTAGGGAGCAGATATTTAAAGTGCATTTAAAGAATATAAAATTAGCCCAGGATATAAATCCGCATACTTTGGCTGAAATGACTCCCGGATTTGCAGGTGCAGAGATCGCCAATGTATGTAATGAAGCTGCACTTATAGCTGCAAGACGCAGTAAGAAGTCAGTAGATATGGATGATTTCAACGCAGCACTGGATAGAGTTATCGGTGGATTAGAGAAGAAGAATAAATTAATCTCTAAGAAAGAAAAAGAGATCATAGCTTATCACGAAGCAGGTCACGCTATCTGCGGATGGTATCTGGAACATGCTTCTCCTTTGGTAAAGGTTACGATAGTACCCAGAGGAATAGGTACATTAGGTTATGCTCAATACCTTCCTAAAGAAGAATATATTACCAGAACCGAACAGTTATTAGACAGGATCTGTATGACATTCGGAGGTAGAGCAGCAGAAACCATAGTATTTGATAAAATATCTACCGGTGCACAGTCTGACCTTGATCAGATCACTAAGATGGCTTACGGTATGGTTGCCATTTATGGTATGAACAAGAAAGTGGGTAATTTGTCTTTCTATGGTTTACAACAGGATCAGTTCCAAAAGCCATATTCTGATATTACCGCATCGTTAATAGATGAAGAAGTTCGTTTATTGGTGGCAGAGCAGTTTGAGCGATCTAAGAAGTTATTAACTGATAAGAGAAAGGAGCTGGATATATTAGCACATCAATTGTTAGATAAAGAGGTGTTGTTAAAATCAGATCTTATGCAGTTATTAGGCCCAAGACCTTATGATGAAAAAGAAATGGAGCCGGATGTAATTGAAACAGGGGAGAACCAACAGGACGCCAATGAACCTTTTGAGAATCCGGTAATATAATAGATCAGTTTAGATTAGTTTATATAATTTCTTACGCTGTTTTGCTCCGCTGGAGCAAGTCTGTGGTGTTTAGGTATTTGCTATTAACATTTGACTCCGCTGGAGTCATTACAGAATAGTCGCCGCGAATATCCCCAGAGGGGTTAAATCTTAATAGCAAACAGTTTTATGGAAAATCCACTCCACAGGAGTGGCACATCGTAGTTAATGCCGGGAGTTTCTTTAATACAACTATTCATTTCTTTACCTAAACCCCATAAAACAAAAATCTTCATAGCACATCAGCACTATGAAGATTTGAGATATTAATGAAATAGTTAAACGATATTATTCAGCTGGTGGTAACTCCTCAGTCTTAAATGAATTAACATCAAATATGAAGGTAAACCTCAATGTATTATCCAATGGATTTCTTTGGTTGGAAGTAGGTACTAAATAAGAGAAGTTTAAAGAAAACACATTATACTTAATACCTAGACCTGCAGTTAGAAACTGTCTGTTCCCTTTAGTAGGATCCTCATAATAATAACCGGCTCTAAGTGCAAACTGCTTATCATACCAATACTCCAAACCACTAGAAATACTAATTTCTCTCATCTCTTCAGCGAATCCTCCCGGTGCATCACCGAAGGACTTAAATATAGCACTGATAGGAGAGTAGTCTCTGTAATCCGGTCTTCCATCATTATTAGCATCTACATTAGTAGGAGTAGGAACTAATAATTTATTAAGGTCGCAAATAATAGATAATGAATTAAAATTATCAAGACTAAACTCCCAATTAGCTCCAATACCAAGATTGGCAGGCAGGTAATCTTTATTAATAGACTTAGTATATGATATTTTAGAACCGATATTGGTAATTGCGCCTCCTATTGTCAATTCAGATTTAGTCTCACCCATCTTTAACTTCTTCTTATAAGTCATAGATAGATCAGCAGCAAATGCTGTACCTGCAAATATGTCTGTACTTTCTACTACTAGACCGGCAGCAAGGTTTGAATAAATAAACTTACCGGTAATACCTACTGATAAATTGCTGGATAATGCTCTTGCATAAGCCACTGCCAGTTCATATTCATTTGGTCTGCCAGGTCTTATTGAATTACCCTGATCGTCAGTAAAAGTTATATTACCCAAAGAGAAATATCTAAGACTTGCTCCTATGGTTTGGACTTTATCCAGTTTAAGATATCCTGATAAGTAAGCAAGATATACATCAGTTAATCCAAGAGATCTTAACCACGGAGAATAACTAGCTGCAACTGCAAGTTTATTCTCAGCAAATGCAAGTTTGGATGCATTTACGTGCATAGCATTAGGATCAGCAGATAAACCGATGCCACCATCTCCCAATGCAGCAGCACGGGCATCAGGGACAATTCTTAAAAAAGGTACTGCGGTTATTAAGGGATTAATACATTTACCATTAATGCTCAGGGGACATAAAGTATCTTGCGCATTTACAAGACTTATACCATTTAAACCAATAAAGAATAATGTAAAGAGGATAGTAATTTTACCAATAAATTTCATAATGTCAATTTTCAGATTTTTTTAGGTGCAAAGCTAATCATTCAAGTATTTACCTTAATAAGTATATACTAACTACTTTTTATAGATTTTATTTTAAAATAACTAATTTTTCAAAGGAACTTTCTGCTTTTTGGCCAGAGCCATTAGTTTGTTTATCACTCAACACCACTTTATATAAATAAACTCCTTTAGCAAGGTTGTTTCCATAATCATCACGCCCATCCCAGAATATGCCTGTAATCCTACTTCCATCGGTAGTTACATCCTGTTGTATAGTTTTAACAAGTGTACCACTTACTGAATAAATACTTATACGCACGTGTAGATTATTGTTACTTAAATTATGTTCAAATTGAAATTGGGTGTTGGTAGTAAATGGATTAGGATAGTTTAATACATGCTGTAAAGCAGTATTTCCATCTTCAGCTATAATAAATTCGGTACTACCCTCACCACTATTATTGGATATGTCCCAGGCTTTAACTTTTAAAGTATGTTTACCAACGCTCAGTTTACTAAGCGGATAACTCACTTTCCCTTGCTTAAAGTCATTGAGTGTAGATTCGAAGAAGTCGTTGAGGATAATTTGTTCTTTAGTGTTCTCATCAATTATAGCTGTGAGATCATGGCCTATGGATGTTCCGGTTATATTTATACCCAGGTCATCTGTGATCTTAGCGATCAGGGTTGGGTTATTTTTAGATAAACCCCCTGAAACAAAGTTCTCATCATTTACATAAACCTTTACTACTGGAGGTTCATCTTTACCGGTATTGGTAGTATCTGATCCACCAATATTTACTGCAGTATAAAAACCGGCTGCGTCTGTTTTACCGTTTTCAGCATAATAACTTATTTTACCATGACCTATAGAATAATCTATATCCTTAGGTATATAAAATGTAAAAGTAAATAAACCATTTATTACTGAGGAAGTACCCTTGTAAAGGACATTTTTCTGTAAGTTAAAGGCAATTGGGTCGGTTGTTTGTCCTAATGTTTTATATAGCTTCTTTTTATCAAAGACAGTAGTATAAAGTTTACCATTAAAATCCTTCAGTACATTATTATTTTCATCGGTAACAGCCCCGGTGATCGTCACTTTTTGTAAAGCCTTTAAGGTGTCCGGTTGGTTAATATCAACTGCTTTTCCATTAATAGTATAGGTGACTACTTTGTCCTGAGGTAAGGCCAGTTTTTGTGCCGGGTCGCCTATCATGGCAAACTTCCTGGCATTAGGAACATCAAAACTACTGGTGAACTTATTCTTGGCTATTCTTAATACATCACCCATTGGCATAATCTTACCATTGGATTTAGTAAATATGGTATCATAAACCGATTTGACCAAGGCTACATTGGAAGAGTTATATACAGCACGAACTGTAGAAAACAATGCTATGGCACCACCGGCTTTATTTAAAAAGGCCAGTTCACCCCCACATTCTACCGCAGGATCATCATAACCTGTAAAAGTGCAGGTAGCGGTGACAAATAAAGCCAGTTTATCATAATTCTTCCAGCCAGTTACATCAGGGTTTGAAAGTACCCTTTCCTGTGCCCATCCCTTAGGACCTCCATGTCCCTGGTAATTTATTATAAGACAACCCTTATAAACATCATTATTGATAGCAGTGGTAGCATCAGGGAATCTATCCCCCCCGGGTGTTGATACCTTTTTGAAGGCATCTAAATATATTTTATCATAATTGAAGTTAGGATACCTGTTTTCAATAGTACTCAACTGATAATCGGTTTCATGTACAAAGGTACCTGAATCATCATCTGCTACCGAAGCTATCCAGTTTCTCCAATCCTTTAAAGTTTCAGGAGGGTTATCATAATGTATTATTTTATCTACCACATCATTTGCCTGCTCTGGCGTATTAACAGGTAAACGTCCAATTGAAATATCCAATAGTCCTTTCATTTCAAATGTTTCACCAACATCCAGAAGTGCATAATAGTCATCAGAAGGATATGAAAATATTGGGTCAAAACTCTCTTTAGTCTCGTATACCGGGATGTAGTTTTGGTGTGGATCAGTACCCAGGTTATTCTTAGAGTCGAAAGTTCCATCACCAAACAACAATAAATACTTAAACCTACTATTTCTTTCATAGAGCATACGAGAGAAATCTCTGATAGCAGTAATATCCTGTCGTCCACTAGAAAACTCATTATACACCTGATCTATTCTAACAGCTTCTATTGTAAGATTATTATAAGATGCTCTATGATCCTTTAGTCTTTGTACTGCATCTTCAAAGCTAGCATCATATAATATGACCATATCTATATTATCTAAACCATGTAGATTTTGGGTAGGTAGTTTTTTGTCAAACCCCGGAGCAGGGAAAGAACTTAGATTATTAAACACTATAAAGCGTTCCAACTGTTCGGCTGATCTTGTAAACTTGGCCTGAGTACCTTGAATAGTAAGGGCTTCTTTTTGAATGTTAATCGGGTCAGTGATGTTCCAAACTTCTGCGTCAGCATTCACATTCTCTATTATATAACCTTCATCAGAACTATTAAGTGTTTTAAGATCCTGGAAGATCATTGCATTGCCAGTCATCTTTAGTTGCCGGGAAGCCATTAGCTCTATATAATCAAGCCATCCACTAGAATTGGATGGTGCATTATATTTAGCAGACAGGCTTATCTGGCTTTGTTTAGGTACGAAGCTGTAAGTAATTTTAGCTGAAGACGCATAAGGATTTTCAGTGTCTAATGAATTAAGTGCCATATTGCTGGTCTTAACTACTGTATTTAAGACATTCATAGAAAAATAAGACTGACTTCCAGACCTAGCTGCAAATTCCGCATTTAAGAATACAGTATCGGTGCTTACTAAATTCGGAAACAAGAACTTATCATTATAAATTCTTTCAGTCTGTGGTCCATAAGAATCACCATACCATTTTCTTCCGCCTCCCTGTGCATATTCATTTAAGTCTAATAGGTTAAACTTTTCATCCTCATACCTTAGCACATCCTGGAAGCTGGTAGACCAATAGCCAGGTTGTAGATTGTAGTTATTTTGAGTAAGCCTTTTTCCATTGCCCGGACTTACCTGGAGAAAATAATAGTTAGTATTAGAATACAGATTCGTTTCAATAGTCATTTTACGGGTACCAGTATTATAGGAAGTCTTATTTGCACCTTCTGCATATATTAATATATAGTCACCCTGGTCAAATTTACCATCCTCTTCACCTTT
>Ga0193744_1000085_pt1 | contig 35820 bp, 33 predicted proteins | sample L1a1metaG_FD_143056 | JGI IMG/M metagenome (GOLD analysis project Ga0193744, IMG submission 143056) | Soil microbial communities from a riparian zone of the East river system, Colorado, United States - L1a1 | ecosystem: Environmental > Terrestrial > Soil > Riparian zone | place: USA: East River...
ATCCAGGGATCTCTACGCTTGCATAACTGAATGCAATAGCACCGAATGAATGCGTCAATGCCAGGTCAAAAGGACCAAACTCTTTAGCAGCTTTTGTTAATAATTCAGCGTATTCTTTAACATTGGTGGTTTCACCAGTTGATTCACCATGAGCAGGGGCATCTATTCCATAGACTGTATAGCCCAATTCAATCAAATAAGGAACGACTATTCTCAGTGCAGTAGCTCTGGATTCCCATCCGTGCAATATCACTGCTTTTTTAGCTCCACCTTTCCATTCATATATCCTTATTATCTTCTCTTCGTAGTTAATCTCATGCCTTATCAATACTTCCAGTAATTTATCAGTTACAGCATGTTTTGCCCTTACTCTTGGCTTTAGAAATAATTGCAATGCTTTATTCCTTACCCAGGCAGGAGCCAAAACAGAGGCTACCGAAAAGAATAATCTTATAAAAAGCACCCCTGTAGGTCTCTTTAAATGTACTTGTGTGTTGGCATTAGTGGGTGTGGTTTTAAGATACTCAATTCGTTGATCACTAAGCATTGAATAGAATTTTTAAAGCTGCAAAAGTAGCATCAAGTTTGTCTATAAACAGAAAGAAAAAGGATTTGATTATACTAAACTTGAAAATAGTGTTACAAATATTCATAAAACCTTAACTTGTGCATAATTTAGTAAACATGATGACCAGGGCAAATGTCTTCTTATTATTGGGAAGTAATATTGGAGATAAAAAAGAACAGATTGGGAAAGCTATTCAATACATCCAAAAGAAAATAGGTAAAGTAAAAGCTATCTCCTCTCTATATGAATCTGAACCCTGGCAGGGTCCCGGACAGGATAATTACATGAACCGGGCCATTCAGATAGAAACTACCCTGACACCTGATGATCTGTTAAAGCAAATAAAGGTTGCAGAAAAGATACTGGGCAGAAAGTCTAATGAGAAGTGGGCTCCAAGAGAGATAGATATTGATATTCTTTTCTTTGGCAGAAAAGTGATAAAACAAAAAGAACTGCAGATACCCCATCCTCATATGCATGAACGCAATTTTGCTATCATACCTATGATGGAGATTGCGCCTGACTTTAAACATCCTACTTTAGACTTAACTATGGATGATCTGTATGAACAAACCATGGATGCATCGGAAGTAATATTACACGAAGAGAAAGTATGACAGAACAACTGCCTTATAATTTTATAGCCATAGAAGGTAATATTGGTTCAGGTAAGACTACCCTGGCGTCTATGCTGTCTGAACGTTTTAGTTGCAGGTTAATATTAGAACAGTTTACTGACAATCCCTTTCTTCCCTATTTTTACCAGGATCCTGAAAGATATGGTTTCCCGTTGGAATTGTTTTTTATGACTGAACGTTATAAACAAATGCAACTTATGCTTCCGCAACAGGAGCTATTTGTGGACCTAACTATCTCTGATTATTTCTTTTTTAAGACCTTGTTATTTGCCAGGAATAACCTGCAAGATGAGGAATTTAGAATGTTCCAGAAGTTGTTTTCTGTATTAAATGCCTCATTTCCTAAACCAGATATCATTTTATTCCTTCATAGAAGTGTTGATTCTCTTCTTGAAAATATTAAATCAAGAGGTCGAAGCTATGAAAGTGCTATTTCAAGACAATACCTTCAAGAAATACAAAATGTGTATTTTGAATATTTCAGGATGGAAACTAGCATTCCTGTTGTTATTTTAGATGTTGACCGTATTGATTTTCAGAATGATAAGAATTCTTATGAAGAGATTATTAATTGTCTTAAATCTAATTATCTTCCTGGTATGCATCAGTTGATTTTGTCTAATTAGGGAGGCCAATCCCTTGTGGTTGCCCATGTCCAAATAATTTAGTAAACTTTCATTTAATATTCCACAATTTGGGTACCCACAAGGGGCACCCCTACATGTCATCTTTATAAAATATATCTTCTTTCCAACTTGAGGGATTATTTAAAATATAATTTGAAATAAATTCATATGATTTTTTATTTCTGATGATATGCTCATAAAAATTACGTTGCCATAATAAGCCATCAAAAGGTTCCCAAGCTAATAATTTAACACCACGAATATATTGAAGGGTTGTTTTGGATTTAAAAGATCCAATTATATCCCCAAGGGTTTTTGGCTTATTTATGATTTTAAATATTTCTTTAGTCTCTTTAGAAACGATGGAATTATCAGCCACATATGGATTATTTAGAATTTCAATTATCCCATGAAAATGATTAGGTATAATTATAAATTCAAGTAGATTGATATTTTCAAAACCCGTTCTTAAAGTTAACCAGCAATCTAATATCATTTTCCCTGGATCGTTTAATAACATTAACTCATTTTCTATTTTTCTGAAATAACAGAATTTACCTTGACAACAAATTGTAATAAAATATAAACCCGAATTAGAATAGTCATATCCCTTTAATCGAAGTGAACTTCTTTTATGTATATGAGGATTAAATTTCATTATTTTTTAATTTCAATTTCTACTTCTTATTTAAAGCATTCAATTATTTTAAGACTAAATATAATTTAAAATAACAACTGTTTATTAAATGCAATATAATAAATATTATTTATACTTTAAATCCACATTGTAAAAATTTGTGGAGTGGATCTTCATCATTTAAATAAATTAATAATGTAGGGGCATCCCTTGTGGTTGCCCTTGATGTGGAGAATCAAACTAGTGGACACCCCTTTTTGATAACACTCCTAATACCCCAACAACATTTTCAATAAATAAGCCATCGATATGCCCAGATAATTGGCAATCCCTATACCCATCATGCTGATGACCATACCGGGGAAAATAATGTCTTTATTCTTTAGGGCAGCAGCTATCTGCCCTATAAATGCCGGACCAAATATAGTGGCAGTGCTGCTGATGATCATATTGTCAGCATCCACTTTAAATAAATAGGATAAAAAGAAGTGGATAATAACTATAACCAACAACATCAGGCTCACATAAACTAAGATTTCAAGACCATCTTTTATGACCAGGCTGAAGTCGGCCATAAGACCGATGCCGGTGCAAAACATTAATAACAAATAATTCCCGGTTTCAAAACCTCCTTTAAGTCTATTAATTCTTTTAAAAGTAGATCCCAGTAAACTTAAACTAGTTATGAGAATTATTAACCAACCCGGATTATTGATTTTACCCGTTATCAAATAAGTTAATCCCACTGAAAATAAAATAACTACAATGGCTATAAGAAAATTTAATAGTATATCTGTAATATTCAGTTTATATCCATCATTTTCAGTACTGAGCTCTTCTTTGATGGTCTCTATTGGGGATAATTTATAAGCTGGTAAAAAATACAAAGCTAGTTTTTGTGCTATGGATACCAGGAACAATAAATAAACTCCACAACATGCCACTTCCGCTGCATTTAATTGTACAAATGCCACATCTGATACCCCTAATCCTACCCCAATGGCCTGCATATTGGCAGTGCCACCTACGAAAATACCAATCAGCATTCCACTGAGGTTCCATACTTCAGGAATATCTTTAAAAATAAAACTGACTATAGAGGCACCTACCAATGCTGATACCACCGCCAACAGAAAAGATAACAAACTCAGTTTTGCTACTTTGGGCCATTGGGCCAGTCTTACATTATATAATAACATTGGTATTGCAAACATGACAGCAGCTTCATACAAACTTGTAACAATCTTAGCATCAATTTTATATCCAGGTGTATTGGCTAAAATAATCCCAACCAGATAGCAAATAAATACAGGGCTCAATTTATTAAAGACAGTTAATCTAGAAGTTAAATTGATACTGATAGCGGGTAAAAGCAGGACTATTAAGATATTGAGGATTGAAAATATCACAGTTTTATTCTTTTTTAAATATACTGATATCTTTTAAAAGCTACATAAAATATTTAGTTGGTCGTTGGTCGTTGGTAGATTGAGGATGCCCTTATATGAGCTATGTAATAGAGATAATCCAATAATAACAATGGAATTGAAAATGAAACAGCGGTAGAGACTTTAAAGCTTTATATAATAGTCAAGTTTGACTATTATATTGCAAAAATGCCCGGAAAGAAGACTTCCCAGGCATTTTTTAATTTTATATTGATATTATAGCAAATTTGAAATCTGTTCTGTTTATTTGGCTGCAACAGCATAACCATAATGCATAGGAACATAGATTATTTTATTTTCGCCATCCTTAACCATTACATTTTGTATATAAATCATGGTTCTATCTTCTACTTTATCCAGTATCTGCTGTACTGTCGGATCAGACATATCTTCTACAATATACCTTTTAACCTCCCCTCTATCTGGCACTATGATCATATCGAACTGAATGACAGTATAATGCTCTTTAGGAATATTAAGTATTAATTGATTCTTTCTACTTAGATTAAAAGCCTCCAACGTCTGGTTTTGTGTTGTTGGATTGGCTACCATTGAACCCCAGTTTAAACTACTTGTATATTCAGCATCCAGCGCGATCTCCGAATATAGATATTTTGGTTTTAAATTCAATTTAGACATATTTACTGTCTTATTGACGTCTATTTCTTCCAGTGGGTTATCGCTTGGTTTAATGTAACGGTATTTTGTCTGATAACCCGGTATATGCAGGATTTCATATTTAGTCTTATCCTTATAGATTTTAAGGTATTTTTTATTAGCTTCCGGTATCGTATCAAGCTTTATAAGCATTTTTGGTAAACCTGCCACTATCTGAAAAGCGTAAATACCATTTTCGTTATTGTACATTGGGTTAACTAGTGGTCGGAAAGCAGCTAATGGATCTTTTACAGTTAGTGTAACGCTGTTGACATTCATTTTATCACCTACATAGACCGATTGGAAAGTAATATTCTCTCCCTCAGTTAGCTTTTCCTTTAATTTATTCACTATGTCATCAGGTAGTTTTGATCCTTTTTCCAAATCTAAAGTATAGGTAACAGAATTGTTTACATTTGGCTCTGATTTATTTGGCATATAATATAGCATTATTTTATTGCCATAAACGGGTGTGTTTTCATCTAATAAACTAATAGCTTTATTCAGGTTTTCAAGAATGTCAGCTTTATAAAGTTCCTTTCTTCCATTATATCCGTTGGGCGGGTTTATTAACTTTAATGGTACATTAATGTTACCAATTTCAAATTTATACTTTAAAGAACTTTGAGCATTAACATTTATTCCTAAAAGAACCACAAATGTTAAAAGTAAAAACTTAAATCTATTTTTAATATTCATATTGATAAATTTTAGATTACATAAAATAAATTCTACTTAGAGGCTACAAGAAAAGCAAATACTAAGGGGAAATAAAAGAGTTTTCCAGAGTCGTCCTTAATCATAAAGTTTTGAAAATAAATAGTGGTGTGATTTTCTACTAATTTCAACGCTTCTTGTATTTCCGGCTGAGTGATATTTTCACAAACATACTTAGTCGTTACCCCAATATCCGGCACCACAATCATTTCGAACTGCAAAATAGCTAGTTTAACACTGGGTATGGAAAACTCCAGAGGTAAATTGATATTGGCCTCAAAATTTTCTAAAGAGGAACTCGAGCTAATGGGTGAAGCACTCAATTTACCCCATTTCAATATACAACTTGATTCATGCTCCAGTGCTATTTCAGGATAAAGGTAATAGGGTTTTAAATTCTCCTTTGTAAAGGAGAATTTCTTTTCTATTTCATCTTCTGGCCAAAAACTATCCGTTATTTTAATGTACCTGTTTTTTGTTCTGTAACCAGGTATGTGCATCAGATCAAACTTTTTCTTATCACTATATATTACTACCAATTTATGGTTGCTTTCGACAGTAGTATCTACTTTGAGTAAAGTCTTTTTTAATCCACCTACCAATTGAAAAGAATAAACACCATTATCTGTGTTAAAGGAAGGAAATTTAGGCGGTCTGTAAGTCTGATTAGGGTCCTTTACATAAATTATCACATTGTTCATGGCAACAGTATCTGTTCCGCCCATAGATTGAAAGCTGATATTATCTTTAGGTTCTAACTTTTCAATTATTGATGTTAAAATATCATCCGGTATTCTAGAATGCTCTTTTAAGTCTAATTGAAATGAAATAACATTGGTGCCTGGTTGTTGAGCATGTGAAGCATAATATATTAATACTTTATCGCCATAAAAAGCCTTTTCCTTTTTCAGCTTGGAAATTTCTCCTTTTAGGTTTTCAATTACTTCATCTTTATATACTTCAATTCTTCCTTTATAATAGTTAGGAGTTCCCCTTACAATTTTTAATGGTATAACTAATTTACCAACTTTCAATGAGAAATCTGTTTTAGGCTGTGCTTTTACCATAGTTATGGTTAAGCTAAGAAACACTAATATGAAGCTGAAAATACTTTTCATAAACTGTGTGGTTTCAATTGGCTTACTAAAATAAGTACTGATATTACGCTATTTTAGTTTTGTGATATTAATTTATGTCGTCTTAATTTATATTTTGTATTTATTATAAAATAGAAAGTGTGAGTATTTCTACACTCACACTTTCTATCCGGTTACTATGCTTTCATTATAAATTACTTGGATGCTATAAGGAATCCAAAAGTCAAGGGCATATATAATACTTCTCCTGTTGCATTCTTCACCATCAGATTCTGAAAGTATATAGCTGACCTATCCCCCACCTTGCCTAGCACTTCCTGCACTTTCGGATCTGTTATACTATCACAAATATACTTAGTAGTTTCTCCTCTATCCGGAACTATAATCATTTCAAAATGATATAAAGTGACCTGATCTTTAGGGATAGAAATCTCCAACGGATTATTCATGTTTTCTTTAAATACATCTAAAGCATGGTTTTGGCTCAATGGAGCTGCATTCATCTTTCCCCATTTTGCGCTACAGGCATATTCGGTCTCGATGGCAATTTCAGGATAGAGATACCATGGCTTCAATTTCAGCTTAGATAAATCTACTGTGTTGCTTATCTCATCAGGGTCCCAAAAAGAATCGGTTATTTTTACATACCTGTTCTTGGTTCTATAACCTGGAATATGCATTATATCATACTTCTTCTTATCTTTATAAATAGCCACTATTTTTTTGTTGCTTACTACATTTGAATCTACTTTTAAAAGTGTTTTAGATAAGCCACCTACAAGCTGAAACGAAAATACATCATTTTCATTATTGTAACTAGGATATACAGGTGGCTTATATGGTGCACTTGGATCCTTTATAAATAAAGCAGCACTATTTAAAGAAATACTTTCTTCCGGCCCGGTAGATTGAACAGTAATGTTGTCATTTATATCTAACTTATCGGCTATCTGCTTTTGAATATCTTCAGGTATTTTAACATCTTTTGCTAATTCTAATGTGGTAGAAATGAGATTACTCCCTTGATCTCTCTTTGTAGGCAAATAATAGAATATTATCTTTTTACCATACATAGGAACCCCATCTTTTAATAGTACCACCGGCCCTTTCAAATTTTCTATGGCTTCATCCTTATATACTTCTGTTCTTCCATTATAAACATGAGGGCCTGATACCATTTTCAGACCGATCACCAGGTTGCCGACTTTAAGTTGATACTTTTGTGCTGATGCTAATGAGGCAGTAATTAGGACAAATCCCAATATCAAGTAAGCTATTTTATTCATATTATTTTTTTTAGTACGCTAAGTAACGTAATATTAAACTCAATAGATACGATTAAATAAAATTTTAAGATTATTTTAAGTCTGAGACTTTAACCATAGCATCTTCAACCTTATGGACTATATCCAGGAAATTTTTATCACGTTTCATTTCCCAGGTCCTGTGAAGTGGTAAATCAACTTCTATCTTATCTACAATCTTTGATGGTGGGGATTTCATAATAAATATTTCATCACCCAAAAACACCGCTTCTGATATATCATGGGTAACGAAAATGATAGTAGAATGAAACTTATCCCATATATTAGCCACGAGTTCCTGCATTTGTAAACGGGTCATTATATCCAATGCACCAAAGGGTTCGTCCATTAATAGTATCTCTGAATTGGCCAATAAACTTCTGGCTATGGCAACTCTTTGCAGTTGTCCCCCACTAAGAGTCGGGTATTGGGCGTACTTCTGCTCATGCCCTTTAAGACCCACCATTTCTATCATCTCCATCGCCTTTTCAGTCCTTTCTTTTCTATCAACTCCCTTATATTGAAGGGACAGTGCCACATTATCCAAGACTGTCATCCAGGGCAGTGATGAATATTCCTGGAACACCATACTGGCCCTGTTTTCAGGACCCACAGGCTGTCCTTTAATCAATACAGTTCCTTCTGTGGGTTTTTGCAGACCTGCTATATACCTGAGCAAGGTAGATTTACCACAACCTGACATACCCAATAAGATTGCAAACTGACCTTGTGCCGGTTTATCAACCACCACAAAGTCCAGGTCATTTATGATCACGGTTTTGCCTTCATCATAAGTCTGTTTTATACCTCTCAGTTCAATGATATTGGCACTAGTACTTGCAATCTGACTCATTCAGTTATTATTATTTAATTTGGAATATTCTTTTCTAATCCATCCCAAAACAATTGTTCCATACGGATGGCTTTAAATGCCCCCTCCCTTACCAGTTGGCGGTTTTTTTCTTCATGCAGGTATGGATACAATACTTCAACCATTTCTGAATAATGCTCCACATCCAATGAAATATGTACTTTCCAGAACTTTAAATCAAGTGGATGGAAATGAGCAGATTTACTCAACCCATTATAAATAATAAGGTATTCATCATTGGTAAAGAACTCTGTTCCTGGCCCCATTGCTCCCAGGCTCTCTATAAAATTACCATTGAGGCAAAGATCCATTAGCGTATCTACACATTCTTTAGTTTCTTTTAAAGGAACAGTATCAGGGAAAGAGATTACTTCAATATCAAGTGATTCCAGGAACCTGTTGAATAGTTGCCTGTGAGAGCGGCCCATTTTACCACAACCATGTTCTTCCCAAAGGTTTTCTATGATAGGCATCCTGGTTTTATCGTCCGGGATGTTGGCAGCCAGACCCGAAAGAAACCTTGGGAAATAATAACAGTATATTGAATACTGCCCTGCAAAGTATTGTAATTGCTTAAAAGACAATTCTCCTTTAGCTATTCTCTGCAAGAATGGATGATGTAAGATCTTCTCTATTTCAGGTCTCAACTCTTTTTCCAATTGTATTACATACCTCATTTACTTTTCAGGATTGATTTTGAAAACACTCGTTTATACAATTGATATATAAGAATAATGATAAAATAGAAATGAATGACCCATACGGTTTCCCCAAACAGATCAGATAGAATTTTAACATGTGAGATAACTGGTACAAATTCATTAAGGAAAAGAAAGGCATAAATAGCCATTGTTGCCCAAAATAGTATCATGCCTACAAAGCCTAGTAAAGTCTGAAATAAATTCTGCTTTTCATCCTTCGATTCTTTAACGATACCTTCTTTCTTAAAAGGGAACAATGCATTATCCACTTTAGTAAAGACAAGGTCCTGAACTATACCTATTAATACAATGATTACCAATAAAGCAAATAACTTATCGACCCTACCTTGTCTCTGCCCGGTTCTCCAGATGAGTCCGCCTATACCGCCTTCATTTCCGAGACTTTCGGCAATAATAATGTAGGTCCAACTGATAGCTGTCAATACCCTGATATCATCTGATAATCTGGATATCACAGAAGGGAAATACACTGTTTTGATAGTCTGCCATTTATTGGCTCCTAAGGTATAAACGGTGAGCAGGTAGACTTCTTTAACTTCATCTATGCGCTGCACTACTACCGGAAGTAAATAAATAAGGATACCAAAAGCAAGGAAATGGATTTTCATATCGGTACCCAAACCAAACCAAATGATAAACAAACCGGTTAATGCAGTTAAAGGCAAATACCTGAAAGAGTCCATCGGCTTTTTATATAAGCCCCGGAACAAAGGAAACAAACCAATAATAAAACCAACCGGAATTGATATTAAAATAGCTTCTGTATAACCCATTATATTAAGCCCCAGTGAATAACAGGTATTTTTTACAAGGGCATTTTCTGTAAACAATAAGGGAAAGGCCCTCAATACATCCATAGGTCTTGGCAATACTCCTGTTTTAACAATAGGGTACTGGCCAGCCGTGAGGAAGGTCCATAGCAATAATATAGAAATAATGCCGATTACAACTAAAATAGCATTGATTCTATTAGGTAGTTTAGCTCTTAACTCAAACAGTTCGTTCATCCTTAGTTATACTAGTTTATTAATTGGAATTCAGTTCTGCGGTTCTTTGATTTACAGTCATCAGTTGCATTGGTTTCACAACCAGGGACTGGATTATTAGGACCATTACCTACGATCACAAACCTGTTTCTAGTCATACCATATTGATTTTGAAGGTATTGCGCTACTGATTCAGCTCTTTGTAAAGAAAGCTTTTTATTTAGTGCCTTACTTCCTACATTATCGGTATTTCCTTCAATACGCAGCCTCGAATTACCAAATGCCTTGGCGACTTCCGCAAACTGCAGGTCAATTAAAGTCTTAGAGTTTTCATCCAGGATATACTTTCCGGATGCGAAACTGATGGAGACCGGCTTAGAAGAAAGTTCAGGAGCTGTTTTGTCAGATTCTTTAGGGGCAGGGAATGCTTTCTGACCTTCAGGTCCGTATCCGGAGCCAGTGGCAGGTATTGTAGCCGCACCCATTGCAGCACCATAAGCCATCACCCTCCAGTTAGGTCTGTTGGCCGGAGCCAGTTTTAATGATTGGTATATATTCCCCATTTTGGTATATAATCCCTCTCCGGTTATTCCTTTATATTCCGTATTCTTACCATAGAAATTAAGGTTATCACCATGAGAAGTCAAACGCACATTATTAATAGACGCGACAGCATCAGCTTCGGCCAAGCCTGTAACCTGGGCAAATATTTTTGCTGCTTTATCCTTTGATGCCTCAGAAGTATTGATTTCAGCAACCGCCTTCATCCAACCTTCATAGAACTTAGCCAGTTTATCAGAATTCTTATCTACCCATGATTTTCTGGCCATATAAACATCGGCTATTATGTTAGAAGCCTGTCTTGTAGATTGTAATATTTTAGAACCGGGTACGGCTCTCACGCATATTTCATCATCCGGGCTCCATACTACAGCGGCATCAACCTGACCGCTCTTAAATGCAGTAGCAGCATCTATGGCACTGGGTACTTCTTTCATTTTAATATCAGTAATCTTCAAGTTGGCAGCTTCCAGCATCCAAAGTAAAAATGTCATGGAGGGTGTAGATGGAGTAACAGCTACAGCCTTTCCTTTCAAATCATTAAAACTATTGATACCTCTTTTGGCTACAATAGCATCACCACCTCTCGACCAGTCACATTGCAAAACCACTTGTGGCTCATATGGTGCCAGCCCTTCCATTTCTGTAGCCATAGCACTCACTTCATTTCCCAATAGATCAACTTTACCCCCTTTCCATGCCTGTCTGCTTGCGTCAAAGTCATCTATTAATTTAAACTCTACTTTGATACCATAATCTTTATAGAAACGGCTATTAGTAGAAGCAGCAGCACCTTCATTAAAGTACAAACCTGGAACATAACCTCCCCAGGTAAACATCTGGACAGTTATGACATCATCATCTTTTGCATCTTTAGACTTTACGTCACCTTGAGCACCATCAGTTTTAGTAGATTGTTGAGCACTTTTTTCCTTTAGTTTCTTACCGTATTCGGTAGAATTCATGAAATACCTGAAAGCAAAGAAGATAGCACCCAGGATAAGTGCAGTAATCATTATTTTAGAAAATGTAGTCAATCGTGTTTGCATAATAATAATGGTTTTTTAATGAATGAATTGCTATTTATTCAAAGAGTTTATCATATTGATTTTCTCTTTCTATACTCACTGGTGTTTTGATAGGTGCATTGAGATCTAATACTTCTTTATCGTTATTTGCTTTGCTCAGTATGACATTCTTCTCATTACCCAATAATAGAGAAACACCTTCATGTTCCCATTTATCCAGCATTTTTAGGCCTTCTTCTTCAAATATCCCGTTTTGGAGGTCAACAGAATCCATAAAGCTACTGGACACTTCCATAAAGTGCTCCATTTCGCCTACTTTTTTACCTACATCATCAGCTATATTCTCAAGAGCCATATCAAACATATATTTCTTATCAGGGTCACCAGATATAACACTCATGGCAGATTTCATCGCAGAATGGCTAGTAAGCATGGCTTCCCTTTCCTGTTGTTTAACTTCAACCTGGTCAGCAATATCTTCTTTAAGAATCTCTGAATTCTCATACATCTTAGTTAGAACCCTGTAAAGAATTTCCATCTTTTTATATAGATCATCCAATCTTATATTAGAATCCTGAAGTCGCCCGGCCTTCCTGGTTTTAAGGATCATTACTGCCTCTTTATTACTCTCTTTAGCTTTGCTGGCCAGAGTAAGATTACTTTGTATTTCTTTCTTGTTGTTAAAGATAATCTCATTCAATACATGCATTTGTCCTCTCAGCTTTCCTATTTGCTTAGACATCTTTGACAAGTTATCTTCAAGGTCCTCCACATAAGATTTCAGAATACCAATGGGATCAATCTGCACGAATAGTCCGGTTAACCAACGCATTATACCCTTATAGGCATAGAAAAACAGATTGCGCATCCTTGGATCTATTATCATATAGATCAATACAGCCAATGCTATGAGCATTCCGCTCAGGTACAGTATATTTTCAGTCATATTGATCAATACCGGCAGGAACTTATAGAGCAAATACCCTCCACCTGCTATGATACCGCCCAGGAACAGCATTCCGGTTATTCCTTCAGGCCTCTGCCAAAATGATTTAGGTGTAAAGTCGTTATCCATATTTATATATATTATTTAAGGTAGTCTTTCATTTTTTGAATATCATCCTTTACCTGATTAACCACATGATTATAACTGGCTATAAAGTTTTGTTTGGTCTTATCTATTTTGGCACTGGCATCATCAACTTGAGACTTAATCTTAGAAAACTGGGATTTATGCTCCTCTATTTCTTTATTTAACTGATCTATTTGTGCTGACTTTTGAGCGATCATCTCCGTCAGGCTCTTTCCTTCATTTTCTTTCTCCCCTATTTGCTTTTGGCGCTGAGTAGCCAGTGAATCCTCAAAAGCCTGCTCTTCTTTAGCGAGTATATCCAGGTAAAAGTTTGCAGTATCTATTAACATGCTGGGGGTAGCGCCCATAGTTTGCGCCATAGCATAAGCTGACTGAAACCGGGTCTTTTCATCCATAGACATTTTAGCCAGGGATTGCAGGGATTGTTTAAACTCCAGGTAGTCAAAGCCGGTTTTATTATGGGCATTCATTGCGTCCAGTAATATATCCAGAAACTTATCATCCACATTTCCTGATGTATTAATCTGGGATGTATAGGTATCATTTGAACTAGATGTATTAGTTATTGTTCCAGTAGTTGTGGTTGGAGTAGAAGATGTACCGGTCATGCTAGTACTTGATTCTGCAGAATCCTGTCCTTCATTATCATCCATAACTACAAATAGTGATTTAAGATTCCTAAGCAAACTCATTTTTTCAATTTAAACATTAGAGGGTATAAAATAATTCCTGTGTTATCATATTTATAGACCAACGATCGTTTCTACCCGTTAAACTTTTCGTTTTAGAATGTAAATATAAAGCAACCCAATTATTATTTATTCTAAAGATGATAATATTGAAACGAAGGAGTTGTTTTAAGGTATTAATTTTAGTTTCTTTGCATGAATAAGCGCTGGCCAGGGAACTATTTAAAACCCTAAACAGTAACTTATCAAACAATAGCTAGTATATAGCTATTATATAGACCTTAGAGTTAAAAGATAATTAATTTAGTGCTGTTTCTATTAAACACATCAGACATTATCCACATTTAGGGTCTTATTTCTAATATAATTTATATTTTATGGATGCCAAATCAAAGGTTCATGTATCATCAGAGATCGGTCAGTTACTAAAAGTTATAATACACAGGCCCGATGAAGGAATAGCGCGTATTACCCCAAGGAGAGCCGGCGAGTTACTATTTGATGATATTGTGCACCTGCCCAACATGCAGGAAGAGCATGATGTTTTTACCAGGTTATTACAGAGTTTTCTGGGAAAAGGACAGGTGATTGAAACAGGTGATCTATTACTTGAAGCACTGATTGCAGATGAAGAAACAAAGCATGAGATCATTAATATGATCATTGAATATGAAGAATTACCTAAGTCTTATATAAATTTATTAAAAGCACTTCCTAATAATGAATTAGCAGATGCCTTAATAACCGGCCACCTGGTAAAAGAAGATCTTATATTATTTGATCCAATACCCAATTTTATATTTACCCGTGATATTGCTGTAGTGGTCAATGATCATGTCATCATCACCAAAGCAGCTAAAACAGCAAGGCATAGAGAAAATTTCTTAACCCGCTTTATTTTCTGGTCCCACCCTATCTTCAGAAGACTCAGAGATGAAGGAAAAATCATTAACCTGAATCATATTGAGGAGTTTCCACCTTCCAGAAAGGGAGATACGGTGTCCATAGAAGGTGGAGATATTATGGTTATAAACAAGGACTATATTCTTATAGGCTGTAGTGAACGTACCTCCGAATACTCAATACATGCTCTAAGAGACAAGTTATTTGAAAAAAACATTGTTCAGAATGTAGTCCAGATTAATATACCTGCCGACAGGACTTATATGCACATTGATACCATATTTACGCAGATCAATACCAATCATATTATTGCTTACAAGCCAATAATTGAAGATGGTTTGGGTTCGTACGTAGATGTATTCAGGAAAGACGGTTCTATGGTAATGTATGATTCAGTAAAGGAATTTGTAATAGCAGAAATAAATCCAGACATGCAGTTTATCTATTCTGCCAAGGGTGAATCCCCTTATCAGGAAAGAGAGCAATGGACAGACGGATGCAATCTTGTAGCTTTAAAACCTGGGGTGGCCATTACTTATGACCGTAATCCCAAGACAGAAGAAGCATTTAAAGAATTCGGTTATAGTATTATTTCGGCCAAAGACTTCCTGACGGGTGTAGATAATGGAAGTATAGATCCAGTCAATGTTGAGAATACTATTATTACTATACCTTCTAATGAATTATCAAGGGCCCGAGGTGGTTCTCATTGTATGACCTGCCCGATAGAAAGGAAAGATATCTGATATGTTTATAAGTGAGACACAGTTTAGAGTCAGATATGGAGAAACTGACCAAATGGGATATGTATACTATGGTAACTATGCCGAATATTTTGAAGTAGGCAGAGTAGAAGCTATACGCTCTCTTGGTATGACTTACCGGGGGATGGAAGGAGAACTAGGCGTAATGATGCCTGTTAAGTCCCTAAATATAAAATATCTCCGACCTGTTTATTATGATGATCTCATTACTATTAAAACCATGATCACCAGTTTACCCGAACGCAATATCACTTTTCATAGTGAAATATTTAACCAGGAAGGTGTTTTGACTACTGGAGCTACTGTTATTCTGAGCTTTGTAGACATTAAACTAAAACAGACTACTAATATACCGTCAGTATTATTAGAAAAGTTAATTCCATTTTTTGATAAAGATGTATAGAGAATTAAAACAGGGAAATATAAAGTTGACTATTATGTTATTGTTGTAGTATGGATATATGGAATAAAATTAAGAAACGCTTATTCTCTGGTTTAGAGAAATCTGGAATACTATCATGGACCAGAACCACCTCTATTCCCGGTGCATTTGGCGTCTCCATATATGACCTTACTATATTTCTATACCACGAATCCAAACAAATAGATTTAGTTACCAGGGCCAATTCAATGGCCTTTAGCTTCTTCCTTTCTTTGTTTCCCTTATTAATCTTGTTATTTACTCTATTGCCTTTTCTTCCGGTATATTCTAATTTTAATGACACCATCCAGAATTCAATAGCAGACTTATTACCGGGTAAGGCTGGTGATGCTTTATATCGTTTCATTGCTGACTTAACTACAAGACCCCAAAAGAATGTATTATCCCTATCCTTTTTACTAGCTGTATTCTTTTCTTCAAATGGGGTAATGGCTATGGTCAAGGGGTTTGAGAAAGCATATCCATCTACTTTTGAGACCTGGTCAGATTGGCATAAAAGGATAAGGTCTATATTTCTCACTTTCCTGTTAGCATTTATTCTTACCGCCTCTGTTATATTGATCATTGTAGGAAATGTATTACTGACCTGGATACTCTCCAAGTTTGGAATTACTGCAGGCAGTTTTCTTTCAAACAGTCTACACTTTCTGCGATGGCTTATCATCATTATGTTATTCTACTCTGGTATTTCATCCATTTATCGCTTTGCTGTATCCGCAAGGAAAAGGTTTAACTTCTTTACCCCTGGCGCTACCCTTGCTACGGTTTCTTCATTGATTACTTCTTACCTGTTTTCATTTTATGTAGACAACTTCAGTTCATACAATAAACTATATGGTTCCATTGGTACTGTAATAGCCGTTATGCTTTGGATACAATTAAATGCATTCATACTGTTAGTGGGTTTTGAACTTAATGCCAGTATAGCTATTACAAGAGACTATAAGATTATGGCGGATAATAGTAAAGTGAAAAGTGAGAAGTAAAAGGTAAAAAGGGAAAGGAATTTAGGGTATTTGATGTATAAGCTTCTGGTTTATAAAAAGAGATAACTTACTAAAAAAGGTAAATCGTACTTCTAAATTCGTAATTCGACTTAAACCACCTCACTTCTCACTTCTTACCTCTCACTCCATTTTACCTTTTACTTTTTACTTTTCACCCTCTCAATAAAATCCCTCATGATTCACCATCAAATACTTATATTGTTCAAAGCCTTTCACATTAGCGGGTAGAGATACAAAATTCCATAGCCCACCAATTACCAGGTTTACATTATCATATCCCATTTCTCTTAGGAGTTTACAACTATTATAAGGAATCTCTCCAGAACCATAAATCAATATCTTTGCCTTCTTACCTCTTATCAGACCAGGAAGCTTTTCTTTAAATTCATTTGCCGGGAGGTTAATAGCATTCTTAAGATTGCCCAGGTTCTTCCATACCATGCCGGACTTATTATTAAACTCCTCCAGTGACCTGGTATCTAAGATAACGAGGTCTTTATTCTTTAATATCAAGTCAATAGACTCTTTTGCATTTAATAGAGTATAGGCTGGAGTATTCTCCATTATTTTCTTCCTGGTTTTTAGACTCTTGTTCTCTTTACCAATTATAGCATACAATCCTCCCAGTAGATTATTGACATGCTTAAATCCATTCTCTGATAAGTACCTGGCCACATGATTACTTTCAGCACCATTGATATCATATACCAGTATATCCTTGTCTTTATACTTTTGGAGTATGGCAAGACTGTCTTTTATAAAGGCTCTGGGTATATTGATCGCATATTTTAATCTTCCCAGATTATTACTTTCCAAAGAATCTTTACCCATGAATTCAGCTTTTGGTCTAACATCCAGTATAATTAGATCTTTTCTATGCTTTAATAGCTTAATTGTTTCATCTGCCGGGATGCTTTTATAGGGTAACGAGCTTACTATGAGATCCTTCTTATGCGGGAACTCTTTATTACTCGCCTGGTTCATCCAGCTCATTCCTCCATTAAGGTTATAAACCCGGGTAAAACCATTTTCATGTAATAATTTCCCTACTCGTCTGCTTCTTTGACTATGAGAACAATAGAGAACAATGGGTTTATCTTTATATGCTTTAATTGTTTCCAGTTTAAACTCCATCGAATCTATATTTATATTAACAGACCCTTTCAGTCTACCAATATTCAAGCTTCCAAATTGACTGGTATCAGCATATTCTCCAGCTGATCTCACATCTATTAATAAAGTACCCGGATTAGTTTGCAGATAATTATAAAGTTCTGCAGGGTACATCATTTTATAATCTACATTATCATACTTGAAATCTAACTGAGCATATAAGCATACTGATACAGTGCAAACCATTAAGATCAATGAGTATCTTTTCATATAATGATTAAACTTTTAAAGATGGATATAGAAATACTAAGTTTAAGGAGCGCAATGGCACAATTATAGAACCTTAGTATACACTATCCTAATAATCCGATAAATCTATTAGACTTATTGATATTATTTTAATGTTTGTTTAGTGGGCAGATAAGCGTTCTTTCTTAAAACCTGAAGGTGTAATGCCAGAATACTTTTTAAAGGAGTTATTAAAGCTGGCAAGACTATTAAAGCCAGAACTGTATGCTATTGAGGCAATAGTATATTGATCAAACTGAGTATCCTTAAGTAATCGCATGGCTTCTTTGACCCGGTACTCATTAATAAATTCATTAAAATTCTTATTCAATTTATCATTAATAGCTTGCGATAAATGGTGCCTTGATATCTTCAATCTGAGAGATAGCAGTTCAATAGTAATTTGTGGATCTGTATATAATTTGTGCTGTTCCATTAATTCTTCCAAAGAAGACAGAATATCTGATAGTTGATCCTCACCCAACCTTGAGTTATAATATTTAACTGTACTTGTTACTTCAATATTATTATTCATTATCTGATGAGAAGGATAATCCACCAGTTTCAATTCATTAGAATGGAAATGAAAAATACCGGGATTTGATAGTGCTTTGTAGCTTATCCAATATATTAATATAGTAAGTCCTGAAAATACTAATCTCCAGTTTGTATGTGCAGGGTATACAAACCAAAGTACCTTTATTGCAATTATGATCCCTATAACTGAAAATAATACTACCTGAATACATTGCTTTAGCCATTTAAGCTGAACTAAATTGATGATCAATTCTTCTTGTTTTAACCCGGTTTTATATCTTTCAATTAATCGTATAGAGGCTAAACTATAAACCACAATAGATATCAGTTGTACAACACCGTGTAAAATGGGTTGTGATACAAAAAAAGGCATAAAGAACTCCGGTAAATGTAAGTCAGGTAAGATGGTACTCATAGTTTTTACCAGGAGTATATAGAAAAAAGGTATTAGGTGAAGTAGATTGTTCCACTTAAATAACCTCAACGGAGTTAATGTGCTTTTTATATAACAATAGAGTAAGGGCCCATGTAAAAAGGGGATTTCATAAGACATCCAATAAGCAAAGTTAAGTTCATGTAATAACCAGACCTTGGTGGCAAGTTTTAAAACTAATTGAACAGTTAGGGTAAATATGAATAGAGCAAGAAAGAAATTGGCAGTTTTATTATTACACTTTCTGATAAAGAAAAGCATAGAAAGAATTATACCCTGAAGTATACCGGCAACAATAATTATAACATTTACAATATTCAAATAATCCATTAATTACAAGTTTTAATAGTAAAGACTTAAGTCGACAGTATTATATTATTTGTAACTATCCTGTTATAAATTGCCCTTAAATTTAAACCAGAGTATATGCTTTGTATAATATAGAAAAGAGATTAACATTTTCTTGACAATATTGAGTAAAAGGTGAAAGGTAGATTGTAGAGACAAGGCACTGCCTTGTCTCCATTCAAGTTTAATTAATCTTATACATTAAAACATCCAAATATATCCGATTCTGAATATTTAAAAATAGCTTTGTGTTAGAACTATTCATCAGAAATAGATAGAGATAAAATGATTAAAGAATTCATTAGAAGATTCAAGATATCCTATATGATATATAACTTTTTCCATAAGAAAGAGCTAAAACATAACGAAGATATCTATAAGAAAATGGGATTGAACAAAAAATACTATTCTCCTGTCTCCAGTAAAGACTTTAAGCATATTCCAGTTGGTACAGAAGATTCTAATGCAATAAACTATTTCCTGCTTAAAAATTCATATCTGTACAAACATGCTACTAATGAAGACAAAAAGAGCCTGGATGAATTTGAAGAAAATGGTTATGCTATTCTAAAAAACTATTTAAATATAGAACAGCTTAATGCAGTTAATAATGAAATAGATACACTTCTCAATGAGCAAAAGATAAAAATTACCAATATCAATAAGATAATGTTTGCGATTCATAGCTCTTCATTATTGAACAATATCGGAACTGACCACCATCTAAATGAATTATTATCTATTTTATTGAATGGCAATTCTACACTGTTCCAAAGCATCAATTTTATCATGGGTAGTGAGCAACACACTCATTCTGATAGTATACATATGACCACCTATCCACTGGGAGGATTATTAGGTGTGTGGATTGCATTGGATGATATTACAGAAACCAACGGGCCTTTGCACTATTACCCGGGCAGTCATAAGTTACCTTATTACTTAAATGGAGATTACAATAATGAGGGTAATTCCCTGATGGTCGGTGATAAATCTTATCAGGTGTATGAGGATATGATAGAACAAAAGATTAAAGAACAAAAAATAGCAAAAGTCAATTTCCTGGCCAATAAAGGTGACTTACTAATCTGGCACGCCAATCTTTTTCACGGCGGGGATCCTCATCTGGATAAATCTAAAACCCGGAGAAGTATGGTGCTTCATTATTTTAAAGAAGGGTCGGTTTGTTATCATGAGATTACTCAGAGACCGGCATTGATGGTGAAGATGTAAGATGTACTATGTACGATATACGATGTACTTTTAGTGCTGCGTTCGAGGTTTAGGTTGACGTTAAGGTTAAGCGTGCTTCAGTCATTATGTGAAATGTGGAACCAACTCATTTATTCTCCTTTTGTGGAAATAACTTATGAAAACACTACTTCTTTAGCATATTCCTATTTATTGTTATTTATATCTATGGAGCTTTTGGTGTTTCTGCTAACTATGCTTCTGCTTTCAGAAGGGAATGGATTGCTGCTGCCCCTGCATATACATTTGGATTATTTTATGACCTTAATAGAAAATAATTTCTAATAACATAATCTGTTTTATTGCTCATTAGAATGATTGATTGTTAGATTTGCCAATCAATTTGATCTTATGAAATTTCTCATCCTGTCCTTATCTCTATTAGTCTTTGGTATCAAACCAGCATTAGCGCAATTTGAAGACCCTAAAGAAATAACCCCTCAGATTCTTCAAAAGATTAAAGAGGATGTGGAGAAGGAAGTAAAATCTTACTCAGACAATTTATCAATTGATGAAATGTCTAAAGATCAGTTGGAGTTTTCAATTGATACTTTTAAGATTGAACACCTGGTTTCTAAAAGAATGGATATAGACTATTCTACAGCCGGCATGAACACTACGCTTGATGAAAGGACAAAGGCCTATGATGTCTTATTAAATAAGTATTATAATAAAATACTTAAATTGCTAAAGCCTGAAGATAAAAAAGCTTTGATCTCTGCTCAAAAGTCCTGGATAGCTTATCGGGATACGGAAATGAAATTAATAGCTACACTTACTAAGGAAAGCTATTCGGGTGGTGGCACTATTCAATCCAGTATAGCCACAGGAGCTTACTCAGACCTGGTGGTGAATAGAACGATTGAACTATTCCGATATTATGACGGTATTGTTAAGGAGTAAATTGAATTTAGAAATAGGAATCGAAGTCGTTTAGTAAAGAAAATTATATTGGTTTTAGAATTATAGTAGATCTTGAATATCTTGTTTCAAAGGATATTTCGCACCTGCAGTGCTTATTGAGTTTCTATCCTTTTACAAGGGGCCTCACCCCTTGCTGGCATATTATGGCCCTTCAGGCCTTTTTTATAAATACAATGAAATTATTTAGAAAACCCTGGATGGATCAATATATCAGTCAAGGGTGAAGCCGTTTATATTTCAGTCAAAAACATATAAAGTAAAACAAAAGCAGAAACAGTCATTAATAGAAAAGTAATCACTCCTAATGTATTTGCTATTTTTCCATTAGTATAATCTCCCATAATGGCCTTATTATTACTAATGTGAAGTAATAGCGCAATCAATAAGGGTGCAGTAATTCCGTACAATACGGCTGTATATAATAAAGCTTTAATTGGGCTTATCCCTAGAAACAGGACAGCAAGGCCTACCAATAAGGCCACAATTAAAGTAATATAGAATCCCTTAGCTTCATTAAATTTCTTATTCAAACCTTGTTCCCAGTCAAAGCATTCAGCCAACATATAACTTAATGACCCGGCTAAAACCGGAATAGCTAAAAATCCTGTACCTATTACTCCCAGGGCAAATAATATATAAGCCATATTACCTGCTAAAGGCTTTAATGCACTGGCTGCCTGTTCTACTGTATCTATATCATGAATGCCGGCTTTAAATAGCACAGTACCCGAGCTGAGGATAATAAAGAAAAAAACCACATTAGTTAAAGATAAACCGCCTCTTACATCAGTTTCCATATCAGTGACAATTTGCTTATCCACAATAATCTGTTTTTCATTTACTTCTTCAACTTCCATAGAAGCTTGCCAAAAAAAGAGATAGGGTGAAATGGTAGTACCGAGTATAGCCACTAACATCATTACATAATCTTTGCTATTCTCAAAACCCGGGATTATAGTATCCTTAAGAATCTGCAGCCAATCAGTTTGTGTTAAAAATGGTATAATAATGTAACTGAATAAACTAATGCAAAGCCATTTAAGAATGGTTGCTATCTTATGATAACTCCAGAAAACTATACTATATATTAATATAGCAGTAAATAGAATTGAAAATAAATAAGCGGGTATCTTAGGTAATAATAAATTCCCTACTGCTCCCATTCCTGCTATATCAGCTCCGATATTCAGTATAATGGAAGGAAAACTCACTATCAAAATTAGGTATAAAAGATATTTAGAATAATACTTCTTAATGGTACCTGTCAAACCATGATTTGTAACTAAGCCAATTCGCGCACACATTTCTTGTATAGCAACCATTAACGGATAAGTTATAATGGCTGTCCAAAGTAATTTAGTACCAAACTTTGCCCCTGCCTGAGTATAGGTGGTAATACCGGATGGATCATCATCACTTGCCCCGGTTATTAATCCAGGTCCCAATTTCTTCCAAAAAACTATAAATCTGTTCGTGCTTTTATTCTCAGTTTCCATAAATTAGATTACAGTTGTAGGCTGTAAAAATAATAAAATATAAACTGTACCCTATAGAACTAATATTTTATACTATTGAAGCTATAATTTAAAAATATTTATATTTAGTATTTACTAAACATAGCTTAGGATGATTGAATCTATCATAAATAGAATTAATAGAAGCATGCCTATTTAATACTGCGTAATTTAAATGCTTATTTTACGATTCAAATCATTCATTATAAATAATGCTTATATCAATAATGCCTGTTATCAATTATTTTATTTGTTAAATAATTATTTTGACATATTATTAATTATAAAACAAATTATTTTTACTAAATTTGTACAGATAGTATAATGTGTCGGAATACAATTTGAAATAAAACCCCAACATGAATATTCATGCGATATCCGGATTTAAGCATCCGGAAAAGAGTAAGCTATTTTTAAATAATTGGATACACAAAGTTCAATTAAACAGCGGAACAGTGTATGAAAGAATAGATATAAAAAACTCTTTGGGCAATACTGTGGTATGGGGTATAAATACATCAAAAGATTTTAAATATTCAGTGGTAATATTTCCTGGTTACAGAACCAGTTCACTTTTCTGGGATCTGGATAACGGTCTTGAGGATCTTAAAAAACAGTTTCGTATTTATTTAGTTGAAACCAATGGACAACCAAACCTGAGTGATGGTAATACTCCTGATATACACACTAACGATTATGGTTTATGGGCCACAGAAATTATAAAAGCTTTAAATCTAACAAAACCTATTGTTGTAGGTGCTTCATTTGGTGGATTGGTGTGTCTTAAATTGGCTATCGTTTCCCCCACCCTTTTAAATAAGGTAATACTTATGAACCCTGGATGCCTGCAACCCTTTTCATTAAAATTCAAGAATGTTTTTTTCAATCTACTTCCTATACTTTTTCCTTTTAAAAGTACAGTGAGGGCTTTCTTAGATAATGCTATTGTACATGGAGAGTTTTATCAACTGAGTCCTAAAGCGAAAGATCTGGTAATAGAATATGAACTCTATGCTATTAAAGAATATAAAGACAGAAGCCAGAAGCCATACAGAATGAGTGATGAAGATCTGAATAAAATAAAATCAGATGTCTATTTAATGGTGTCAGATCATGATATTTTGTTTCCATTTAGAGAATCACTTAAGGTAGCAAAAAAGCATATACGTACACTTAGAGAAACTAATATAGTAACAGATACCGGTCATGGCATGGAGTTATCTAAGGGAGTTTTGTCCTTATTACCTGAAATGATTGTTACTTAGTAAAAAACAATATTTTAGCCTGTAATACTAATTACCAAACTGTCTTAGATGATGATCGAGATGTTTCCATTGCAATTTATCCCATTCTTCAGTAGTCAACTTACCAAAAAAGGGATGGGGTTCTGATATCAAAGCTGAAGGACCTTTATCAGAAAAACGCTTCACTAAACTGATTAAATTATTCTTAGCTGATTCAAACTCCGGATCATGTTTAACTATAAAGGCCTTATCGGTAGGCATATTCTTCTCAAATGGTAAATCATTGGTCAACTTCTTCTTTACCATTTTTCCAAACAACACTCCCATGAGCCCTCTTTTAAGCTTCAATTCTCCAAAAGCTACTTTTAAAGGTGCTTCACAGTGAGTGAGCATTTGAGAAGCACTCATTTTACCCCATTGGGGAGCATGCTGAACATCAACTTTTAATATTCTATCGATAACTTCCTGATTATCCTTAGGGTCAAATAGGCTTTTCATCTTTTATTTATTATGTTATATAATACAGGCAAAAATAACTAATCTCTATAAATTAAAGAAAACCGGAAGCAAATCGAATCCAGGTAAAAATAATGTGGAATTACTTAACCACTTTACATGTGGGAAAATCTTAGTAATACTGAATGAACAGGTAAAATTAAAAGATGACTATTTGGGTTTATTCTTAAGCGGTGCTTTCTTCTTTTTTTTAATATCTTCTTCATATTCCCAATACAATTTTACGCCCAAAGTTTTGCATATAGCTAATGTCTTCTTTATGCCTATATCTCTTCCCGTTTTTTCAAATAAGAATACGGTCATCTTTGTGCAACCAATCTTTTCTGCAATTTCTCTCTGAAACAACCCTTTCTCTTCCCGTCTTGATTTTAGCAATTTAACTAAATCCTTTTCATTATCTATTTCTTTCATATTCAGCTATTTATTAGAAAGTTTAGAATATTATAGTTTATTTATTTTTTTCTATACTAGCGCTTTTAATTATTTAAAATACAAATGCATTATCTAATTATATTAAATGATTATCTGTATTCAGCCGGCTAAATAAAAATCTGAAACAGAATAACAGATGTATTTAGTAGAATACAGCTGTTAAATTCTTAACAATTTTAACTCGATTATGGTTTTTATTTTAGGAATTTTTAAGTGTCTAGACCAAATATTTTATGAATAATTACTGTTTTGCTATCCAAAACCTATAAGCATTTATTCGATATGGTTACAAGTATGATTTCAGAAAATTGGTAAATTATGCTAGATGGTCAGTAGAGCCAACCCAATTCCCAATAAGGTGGCGAGAATGTTTTTATAAGGTAAATGGTGATCCGAACCATCTGTTTCAAACAAGATAGTAGTAGCAACATGCAAGAAAGAACCGGCAACAAATGCCAGGGTCTTTTGCACTGCCTGCATGTCCAACAATATTTTGGTTTCAACTAAAGCACCGATAGACGGCATGATTCCAAATATGATGAGACAACTCAATATAACCCATTTAGAAAAACCAGAGGAAGATAGTATCAAAACTAATGCAAATGCTGCCGGGGCATGGTGTAAGATAATTCCTACCAATAAGGGATTTAAGCCATGAATTAAAGCATGTTCATGAACATGTCCCAACTGTTCATATCCTCCTAATGACAAACCTTCAACAAAACTATGTACACATAGACCTATCATAATTTGAAATGCGAGTGCATAACTTCCTTTGTGATGGTGCAGGTGTAAATGCCCATGTTCGATACCTGAAGAAAACTGTTCAAGTATTAATTGCCCAAAAAAACCTGCTATGATCCATATGCCTATTTTATCTGACTGAACCTGGAAAATGATTGGGAACAAATGCAAAAAGGTTATAGAAACCAGGAAAGCACCACTAAAACATAACCAGACACGAGAGAGATTACTCACTTTGCTTCTTACAAATAAAGCAATAGTGCCAACAATGAGGATAGATCCTATCAATAATATATTCTCTAAGATACTCATATATGCAAACTTCTAGTATCAGGACTTATCCTTATCATAATCTGATAAAGAGCAAGGGCAATGAGCATCCCAAAAAGAGCCCCTGCTGTTACATCTACAGGAAAATGCACTCCTACATATACCTGGCTGAATGCTATTAAAAAAGCCCAAAAGTAAAGCGCTATTTTGATATTCCTTCTCATACTAAAAACACTGAGCGACAGGAAACATGCCAAAGCAAAATGATTGGCAGAATGTGACGATGGAAAGCTATAACCCGAACCACAAGTAATCAATACTCGAACGTTTCCTTCAAGTTTAGAATCTCTGCAGGGCCTCATTCTCTTAACCTGGGGCTTTATAATACTACTGTTAATAAAATCGGTACCCCCCACTGCCATGACTGCAAATATGATAATCAAAAGACTTTTTAATTTAAAGCGGTATACAATAAAAAAAAGTAAAATTAAGTACAATGGAATCCAGGTCATCCTTTCTCTTATGATAGGCGCCAGGTAATCCAAAACAGGATTAGCCAAATCGGTATTTATAAAATGAAATAAGCTATAGTCAAATCCCATTTAAATAAAAATGTAGGGTAAACTTCAATATGTTTATCTTTTAACTCCCAATATAATTAATCTCTTTGAATTCAGTATATCAAAATTATTTAACTCATAGTCGCCATAACATGCTATTACCTGGAGCCCTATTTTAATAAACATAGTTTTAAAGTCCCGTAAAGTAAATGCCCTTACTTTCTCGGTAAAATTATATGGTTTGCCATGATCATTTATTTCAATGTCTTTTATAAAGTAATTATCCTTTTTGTATTTATGTATCTTGTATTCTATACCCGAAATAGTAAGTTCCTGGCGTTGTGGCAAATTGATAGTCACCCTGTCAGCATTGAGGTAGTCTAATAAGAAAACTCCATGTATTTTTAGGCTTTCATATACATTTTTTATGGTTTTCAGGTGTTCTTCATCTGTATCAAAGTAACCATAACTGGTAAAAAATGAAAATACATAGTCAAAGTAATTCTCCTTATAAGGCTCTCTGATATCATGCGTTTCAAAATGAATTTCTCCCGGGGAAGATATTACAGCTTTGCGTATCACACTTGGGGATATATCAATGCCGGTTACTCTCATATCATGCTGGTAGAGAAACCTTGAAAACCTACCTGAACCACAACCCATATCCAACACCTTACTCCCTTTTGGTAGTTTTAATGTTTTAACGATATTATTTACAAATACTTTGGCTTCTTCATCATTCCTGTTCTGGTATAATAAGGCATAATACTTTGTATCAAACCATGATGAAAACCATTCCTTGTGCTGCATAGTTATTGTTTCATGTATAATGAGATGTAGTTTTATAATTTAGGGTTTAGCCTAATTACAAAAAAGGTATTTTTGCAAAGTTAAAAAATCTAATCATGACTTTAATAAAATCTATTTCCGGAATACGGGGTACGATAGGAGGAAGCCCCGGAGATAATCTTACACCCATTGATATTGTTGAATGTGCAGCAGCTTTTGGTGCCTGGGTAATACAAAACGGCGCTAATAATAAAATAGTTGTGGGCAGAGATGGAAGGATTTCAGGTGAAATAGTAATGGATCTGGTGGTAAGGACTTTACAATCATTGGGTATAGATGTAATTGACCTGGGATTGTCCACAACTCCGACTGTAGAAATAGCAGTTCCGCTGGAAGATGCCGGCGGTGGAATCATATTGACAGCAAGTCATAACCCCGCACAATGGAATGCACTTAAATTTCTAAATAATAAAGGAGAATTTATTTCGGGACAAGATGGATCTGACGTATTGGGCCTCATAAATAACGGTGGAATCCAGTTTTGTGAAGTGGATAAATTGGGGAAAAGAATAGTAAAAACTGATTATATAGATATTCACTGCGACCTGATTTTGGGTCTGTCCATCATTGATATAGATAAAATAAAAAAGAAGAAGTTTAAGATTGTAGTGGATGCCATTAATTCTACCGGAGCCATCGCAGTACCTGCCCTGCTTCATAAATTAAACTGTGAGGTAATTGTTATTAATGGAGAAATCAATGGCATGTTTGCTCATAATCCTGAACCTCTTCCTGAAAATCTAACAGAGATATGTAAAGTAGTAGAAAAAGAAAAGGCTGATTTAGGAATTGTAGTGGACCCTGATGTAGACAGGCTTGCATTAATAGCTGAAGATGGTAGCTTTTTTGGGGAAGAGTATACGCTGGTAGTGGCTGCTGATTATGTTTTGAGTAAAACCCCGGGAAATACAGTTTCTAATATGTCTTCAACCAGGGCATTAAGAGATGTAACCGAACAGCATGGCGGTAAATATGGTTCCTCAGCCGTGGGGGAGGTAAATGTAGTAAAGCGAATGAAAGAGATACATGCTGTAATAGGTGGTGAAGGAAATGGTGGTGTGATCTACCCTGCATTGCACTACGGTCGGGATTCTCTTGTTGGTATAGCCCTTATTCTTGCCAAATTAGCGGAGAGTGAGTTAAGCTTATCTCAACTTAGAAAAACATACCCAGATTATATAATTTCCAAGAATAAAATTGAACTTTCTAAGGAAATGGATCTTAAGCATCTGTTCGAAATGATAAAACTTAAGTATCAGCATCAGCCCATTAATACTGAGGACGGATTGAAAATAGAATTCGATAATAACTGGGTACATTTACGCAGTTCCAATACAGAAGCTATTATCAGGATCTATTCTGAAAGTAGTTCTGAATCGGAGGCTGAACAACTGGCTCAAATGATTATTTCAGATATAAAATCTTTTGTACCCTAAATATATATAATTGATGAATAGAATTTACCTGGACAATGCTGCTACCACTCCCCTTGGAGATAAAGCCAGGCAGGAAATGATAAGGGTTATGGATGGATTGTATGGAAATCCCAGCTCTATCCATGCAGAAGGAAGAATCGCTAAAACCATCATAGAGAATGCCAGAAAAACAGTAGGCAATACAATTAATGCATCGATTGGAGAAATCTTTTTTACTTCCTGTGGTACCGAATCAAATAATATGGTGCTCAATGGTGCAGTAAGGGATCTGGGAGTAAAAAGAATAATCTCAAGTCCGGTGGAGCATCATTGCATATTGCATACCCTTGATTTTATTAAAGATCAATATGGAACAGAAATTATTTACCTGGATGTAAACAAAGCTGCAGAGCCTCAGCTTGACCAACTGGAGGAACTCCTAAAAACGTCAAATGTAAAAACCTTAGTTACTTTAATGCATGCCAATAATGAAGTGGGCAGCCTGTCAGATATCCATAAAATTGGAGAAATATGTAAAGCTTATCATGCTTTGTTTCATACGGATACTACCCAGACTATTGGCCACCTGGAAATTGATGTAAACATCAATAATATTCATTTTCTTACCGGTTCTGCTCATAAATTCTATGGACCTAAAGGGGTTGGATTTGTTTATATTCAAAATGAACACTCAATAAAACCATTCATCTTTGGAGGGGCACAAGAAAGGAATATGCGTGCCGGTACCGAGAATGTAATCGGTATAGCCGGGCTTGCTGCTGCACTGGAGGATATAAATACACATAGAATTGAATGGTATAATCAAATTGCACTATTACGAGCATACTTTAAAGAGCAATTGCTAAGTTGTTTTAATGATATATACTTTAATGGAGACCAGGAAGATCAATTCTTTCCTAAAATATTGAGTATTTCATTTCCTCCTTCTACTAAAAATGAGATGTTATTACTAAATTTGGATATTGCGGGTATATCTGCTTCAGGCGGAAGTGCCTGTAGTTCAGGAGTAGAAACAAAATCGGGTGTACTAGACTTTATTGGTGAACCTGCTGATAGAAAAACGGTAAGGTTTTCCTTCTCCCATTTGAATACAATAGATGAAATAGATTATACTATTTCAAAACTGAAAGGAATATTTCCTAACTTATTAAAAGAAACAGCATGAAAATAGCACTTGTTGGATATGGTAAAATGGGCAAATCAATAGAACAGATAGCCCTGGCTCGTAAACATGATGTTATTTTGATTATTGACCAACATAATCAGGAAATGTTGAGCTCTGATCTACTAAAAAAAGCCGATGCTGTCATTGAGTTCTCCAGACCAGAAGCTGCTATCAATAATATCCGGTTTTGTCTTAATGCCGGTGTGCCTGTTGTTTGCGGCACTACGGGGTGGTTAGATAATAAGCAGGAAGTAATTGACTTATGTAATAAACTGAATGGTACTTTTATGTATGCATCCAACTATAGTCTGGGTGTTAATATTTTCTTTCAGTTGAATAAATACCTGGCATCTTTAATGCATAAATTTCCCGAATATAATATTTCTATTGAAGAGATTCATCATACACAAAAACTTGATACTCCCAGTGGTACTGCAATAACACTGGCAGAAGGAATCATACTTCGCAACCATTCTATAAAATCATGGATCAAGGGATCAACTGATAATAAAGAGATAGTGCCTATTTATTCAAAACGGGAAGATGATATACCTGGTATTCATGCTATCAAATATGAAAATCAAATAGACACCATCGAGATTAAACATACCGCATTTACAAGAGAAGGATTTGCCCTGGGTGCTGTCACTGCTGCTGAGTGGATAGTCGGGAAAAAAGGAGTTTTAAGCATGCAGGATATGTTGGGATTTGAGCAGTAATAATCCCACTTCAATAAATAAAAGGATGATACGAATGTGAAAATCACCTACTACAAGCTTGAAACATAAATATTCGACCCTTATTAATAGATTATACTTAGTTAATTAAAACAATGATATCACAAAAGTCAGTTCAGGATATATTGGAAACTGTAAGAGTTGAGGACATCGTGGGAGAATTCGTCAATCTAAAGAAAAGAGGTGTTAATCTAATTGGCTTATGTCCGTTTCATGCTGAAAAGACCCCATCGTTTAATGTAAGCCCTACCAGGAATATATATAAGTGTTTTGGATGCGGTAAAGGGGGTGATTCTGTCAACTTCCTTATAGAACATGAGAGTTTAAGCTTTTATGAAGCATTAAAATATATAGCCGCTAAGTATAATATTGAGGTAGAAGAAACTCAATTGTCACCTGAGCTTATCAATGAAAACCTGGAAAAAGATAGTCTGTATATCATCAATCAATTTGCTGATAACTATTTTTCAACCCAGTTATTCGAAACAGATTTAGGTAAATCTGTGGGTCTGGGTTATTTTAAACAAAGGGGTTTTAGAGAAGACACTATTAAAAAGTTTAATCTGGGTTATGCCACTGCTGAGCGAGATGATCTCACCAGGGAGGCGGTTACGAAAGGATATAATATTGAGCTTCTGAGAAAAATTGGTCTTACTACCCAGTCAGATAATGATTTTTTCAGAAGTAGGGTTGTTTTTCCAATACATAACCTTACAGGTAAAATAGCTGCATTTGCCGGTCGTATCCTGAGTACTGAAACGCAGGGACCAAAATATTTAAATTCACCCGAATCTGATATTTACCAGAAAAGCAAAATCCTCTATGGCTTATTCTTTGCCAAAACTGCCATTAGAAAGGAAGATGAATGCATGTTGGTAGAAGGATATACGGATGTTATTTCCCTCCACCAGGGAGGAGTTGAAAATGTAGTAGCCTCCAGTGGTACTTCTTTGACACCAGAGCAGATAAGGCTCATTAAGCGGTATACCAATAATATACTGATATTATATGATGGCGATGCTGCCGGAATTAAAGCAACATTAAGGGGTATCGAACTAATTATAGAACAGGATTGTAATGTTAAGATTGTCCTCCTACCAGACAAACATGACCCTGATTCATTCTTTAAAGAACTCGGCCATACTGCATTTTTGGACTATATAAGTCAAAACAAAAAAGACTTCCTTATTTTTAGACTTTCCCTGGCAGCAAAAGAAATAGGTGATGATCCTGTTAAGAAAACAGCTTTTGTGCGGGAAATAATTCAAACCCTTGCCAAAATTCCCGATACCATTAAAAGGTCAGTGTATGTAAAGGAATGTGCCTTACAGTTAAAAATTGACGAAAGAGTCATCATCAATGAAACCAACAAACTGATCACCCAGCATATAACAAAGAACCGGCAGGAGAACAGGGAAAAACAAAAAGAGTCATATGACACAGTTGCTAATCAGGGTACCGATCACAGCTTTACAGAACAACGAAATAGTATATTAAACCATGATCTGCAAGAAAAAGACGTCATACGGGTATTAATAAAATTCGGTCATCTGCCATTTAGTGAAGAAACCGATCTGACAATTGCGCAGTTTATTACAAAAAACCTCTCAGATGTTATAGATGATTTTGATAATAAAAACTATCAAAAGATTTTACAGGATGCCATAGAGTGTATTCATTTAGGAAAACTACTGGATACTACTTATTATCTTAATCATCCTGACCCAGTATTTAAAGATATGGCAATAGAGGTATTAAGTACACAATATGCCTACAGTGAGAACTGGAAAAAAGAATTGCAGACCCAAAAGAAGCCGGACGAGAATCAGAAAAATGATGCAATCCAGTCTGTAAGATTATTAAAATACAGAAAAATTACCAGGATGTGTAAGGAAAATCAAGATAAATTAAGCAATCTGGTAGATGAAAAAGAGATAAGTACACTTTTGCATGTCCAACAAACCCTTCAACAATTGAGGGCTCAGTTAGCAAAAGAGTTGGATATTGTTGTCTACAATTAATAGTCTTTTAATTTAGAGATCAACTAAATTACGCCCTTCTTTTATAAATTTTAATGAGCCCAATTGCCCTGCAATTGTATTATTTATTCTTTCAATAAGTCATAATATTTCCATACTATTTTGAATGGAATCTTACCATATGATAAGATTTTACCAACTCTTTGGATATTCATGCTTTATTCAATAGGCGATTATTAGACGGGTAACAGGCGGGTATAGGGCGGGTAATAGGCGGGTAAGAAATTCTTACCCGCCTATTACCCGCCCTATACCCGCCTGTTACCCGCCTAATAGTCCCCTGTAAATTGCTATTTGATATTTCCATACTAAAATAACCATGCTGTTTTTAACAGACCTGGATATTAGTATAAATAAAAAGGGGTAGGTCATATATTGACCTACCCTCTTTTTCAATTAAGATAATAGCGTATTACAACCAGGCCTGTATTACCTGATTATCAAATCATAAGGCATTCGCATTTGCATTCCTCTCATTGAATTTAATTTCTTCAGCTGGTCATAATAAGTATAGTACTCACCCAGTTGAGACTTTAATAATCTCACTTCCTGATCATCCTTGGTGCCTTTAAATTCATCAATAATCTGTTGAATAGGATCTTTAATCTTAGGGTACTCAGTTTTTCTATATTTTTTAAGCTTAGCCAATCTTGCAGCCGTTGCAAGCGCATCTTCCAAACCTCCCAGCTTATCAACCAAACCGACTTTTATTGCGTCCTCACCTGTCCATACCCTTCCCTGAGCTATTTCATTTACCTGGGCTGGAGTCATTTTCCTTGCTTTTGCTACTCTGTCTACAAATACCGAATACATCTTTTCTGTAGATTTTTGCATTAACATAGCCTGGTCTCCGCTTACCGGATAATACGGACTAAATGCGGTAGAGTAATGACCGGTATTAACGGTATCAAAATTAATCCCTAGCTTCTTATTCATGAGTTCCTGCACATTCGGGAAAATAGAAAATACACCTATGGAACCGGTTATTGTATTTTGTTCAGCAAAAATACTGTCAGCAGCGCATGATATATAATAACCACCTGATGCTGCATAATCGCTCATACTCACCACGATGGGGATACCCAGTTCTTTGATCATTTTTATTTCATGGAGTATACTTTCTGAAGCAATAGCACTTCCTCCGGGTGAATTAACCCTTAATACCAATGCTCTCACAGATTTATCTGCAGCAATTTTTCTTAGCATGGTAATATACTTCTCAGATCCAATTTGGCCATTTTCACTTTTACCGTCTATGATATCCCCTTCAGCATAAACTATAGCTATTTTATCTTTAGATGAAAAATCTTCACTAGTGGTATAAGTATCTACATAATCATTCAGGTTGATCTTATTTAACTTATCAGCAGGTTTTAAACCCATTTTTGCTTTAATAGCATCCAGCATATCTGTGTAATATCCAATATTGTCAATCATCTTTTTAGACTTGGCAATATCAGCATCATGCCCGTCATAATTATTCATAATGGACAGCACTTCAGCCTCAGATAGTTTTCTCGACCTGGCAATGTCTTTAATCAGTACTGCATTAAGATCGTGTAAATATTCTCTTACCTGGTATCTATTTTCATCACTCATATGTGATAATCTAAAAGGCTCAGTGGCACTTTTAAACTTGCCTGCATAAAACACCTGTGCCTTTACACCTAACTTGTCCAGCATATCTTTAAAGAATGGAATCATTGCTCCTAATCCTTTAAAATCAATCATACCCAGCGGATGCAGATACATATTGGTACTTACGGTAGAAAGATAATAAGAACCCTGGCTGTAATAATCACCATAAGACATGATAAATTTACCTGATTTAGCAAACTCTTCCAGTTCCTTTCTTATCACACTTGCTTTGGAGAAGCCACCGGAAAAACTAGTGATGTCAAGAATTATTCCTTTAATATTCTTATCGTCCTTTGCATGTCTGATAGCCTTTTGAATATCCAACAAACCTATTGTTTCATTATCAGCTTTAGAGAAGCCCTGGAATTTAAATGCAGTATTATTTGTTTTCTCAGGAATAGCTTTATCAAATTTCAATTCTAAAACTGTATTTTGAGAAAGTTTTACAGTGTCATCACCTGAAAAGGATCCTATTATAATAAACACCAGTACTAAACACGCCATTGATAAAAAAACACCCAGGCAAGAGGCAAATGCAAACTTAAAAAATTGTCTCATTCAATCATTTATTAATTAATTACAAAGTGTAAAGTTAATTCTATAGAGCTTGTAAATCATTTTTATTGGATAAAAGTCTAATTTTTATCGGTGAATACATGAAAATATATTAAAAATAAATAATTTCAAGACCACAATTAATATGGTTAAGGAATCTTATATTATAATTGTTCCCGAAAAATTATTCTATCTTTAAATTTGAAAATGTGAATATCATACCAATGGAAATAAAATTAAGTAAAATACTAACGGGTGTATTGCTAGTTTACATCTGTGCATTGCCACTAAATAGCCTATCTTCTCAAATCAGTGTTACGAGTGGAGCCTTTACTCCAACTAACCTAATTAAAAATGTATTCTTAGGAGATGGAGTCGAAGTTACAAGTGTTACTTTTAACGGTACGGCAAATGCGGTGGGCTATTTTGGTAACGGCACCAACGATATAGGAATTGATAAAGGTATCGT